>OIYG01000056.1_pt1 | contig 118328 bp, 91 predicted proteins | sample 1587861 | NCBI WGS metagenome assembly OIYG01 (sample SAMN03283272) | human gut metagenome | biome: human-associated habitat; material: feces | host: Homo sapiens | place: Peru | collected 2012 | reverse complement strand
GGCTGAATACTTTTACAAAAATAGACCTTTTTAAGTGGCTTGACGAGCCTTTTACACCCCCTCCGGACGATGCATTATTGGCTTAGGGGGGTCATTCTAATGTGATTTTTGCGATGCTCTATGGCGTTGCACGTTACGCTGTCACCTAAATTTATTTAGGACAATATTGAGTTCGGCCACCTCGGCAAACGCCTCGGCTATATGCTGTATATCCCGGTCGGTGATGGCGGCGTTAAGCGACAAGCGAAGCCGCTCGGTGCCGGGCGGTACGGTGGGCACCCTTATGGGAAGGCACAATACGCCGCGTTGTCTCAAGGCCTTGGAAAGACCGACGGCGCGAGCTGCATCTCCTATAATTATAGGTATAATGTGCGATGGCGCCACTTCGTGCGTGGTCAGGCCGGAGGCATTGACGGCGGCGGCAACGTCCCGACATATCGTCGCAAGACGACGTCTACTGTCTTCCATATCGACCAACCGGCGTATGACATAGGCGCTCCACCGGGCTGACAGGGGCGGCAATGCCGTTGAGAAAATCAGCGAACGAGCGGTATTGACCATATACTCGCGCAAGGTCTCCGAAAGGATGGCATAAGCTCCCTGCGAGGCCAAAGCCTTGCCCAGCGTGCCTACAAGTATGTCTACATCATCGAGATACGGCACGGCCAAGCCCAGGCCGCGCGGACCGCACACGCCCACGGCATGGGCTTCATCTATATACAGCAACGCATTTGGGTGCAAGCGTTTGCATTTCACAAGCGCAGCGAGATCCGACCGGTCGCCGTCCATCGAAAACACGGATTCGGAGACAATGAGTACGCGTGCATACTCTCCGCCGAATTTGCGTATAAGCGTCTCGAGGTGTCCGTAGTCGTTGTGGGCATAGCGCATAAAACGCGCTCCGCTCAGCCTCATTCCATCGATAATGGAGGCGTGTACCAAGCGGTCGGCAAGAATCAGCGTATTCTTGTCTCCCAACGCGGCAATCATTCCGGTATTGGCATGGTAGCCGCTATTGAACAAGAGTGCGGGTTTGCCGTATAATTCGGTCAACAGCGCTTCTAATTCGTCAAACCAATGTTGATGAGTAGCCAAAAGCCGAGAGGCACTGGCCGTAAGCATAAAGTTCTCAACGTCTGTATCTTCCAAAAAGCGGCGGCGCAATTCTACATCTTCGGCAATACCGAGGTAGTCGTTGGACGTCAGGTCAAGGACGTCTTCACCGGCCGCAGCGGTGTCATGCGGAATGGCGCGTAAGTTGCCGCTGTCGCCAAGCTGTTGTAAGGTTTTCTCTATTGTCTTCACTACTAAGAGTCTACGGCAAGGTCTTCACAATATCCACCATAGTATCGGTAAGGAAGGCCAATTGGGCATCCTCGATTACGTACGGCGGCATAATATACACATTGCGTCCGAAGGGGCGTATCCATACGCCGCGCTCGACACAAATTTTATGAAATTCGCCGACATCCACCGGGTTGTGCATCTCGATGACGCCTATAGCGCCTATTGTACGTACATCAGCGACGTTAGGCAGTACGCGCGCGGGAGCCAAGTGCCTTGTAATGATTTCGTTGAGATGGGCTATACGTGCACGCATATCCTGACCGTTGAGCAGTCGCAACGAAGCCACTGCAATAGCGCAAGCCAAGGGATTGCCCATAAAAGTGGGGCCGTGCATCAGCACTCCGGCTTCGCCTCGACTGATTGTGTCCGCCACATCCGCAGTGGTAAGCACGGCACTCATTGTAAGATATCCGGCAGTCAAACCCTTGCCTATGCACATAATATCCGGCACCACTCCGGCATACTCCGAGGCAAAGAAGTGTCCGGTACGCCAGAATCCGGTGGCGATTTCGTCAAATATGAGGTATACGTCGTACTTATCGCATAGTTTGCGTGCTTGTCGCAGGTATTCGGGATGATAAAACCACATACCGCCGGCGCCCTGAACTATGGGCTCGAGTATGAGTGCGGCTATTTCGTTGTGATGCTCTTCAAGAACTTTCTGCAGCGGCTGAATGTCGCAGGGATCCCATTCGCCGTCAAAGCGCGATTGAGGCGAAGGCACAAAGTAGCGTATCGGTAGTGATGTACCGAAGGCCGTGTGCATTCCGGTGACGGGATCGCAAACGCTCATAGCGTTCCAGGTGTCGCCATGGTAGCCGCAGCGTATGGTTACGAAATTGGTCTTGCCGTGGTCGCCGCTACGCGATATGGCAGCCTGAACAGCCATCTTCATAGCCACTTCCACGGCCACGCTGCCGCTATCGGCATAGAATATATTGTTCATACCCTTGGGCGCTACCTCCAAGAGCATCTTACCCAGCGTGATAGCCGGGTCGTGCGTCAGTCCGCCGAACATTACATGACTCATACGAGACAGTTGTTCGATGGCGGCGGCATTTATCACCGGGTTGTTGTAACCGTGGATGACGCACCACCACGAGGACATTCCGTCCACCAATTCGGTACCGTCAGACAGGGTGATGACGCATCCGTCGGCGTGGTCCACCTTATAGGTAGGCAGCGGGTCTATCGTCGATGTATACGGATGCCATAGATGTAGGCGATCCCAGTCGCTATGTACTGACGATTCGCCTGATGTGTGTGTTGTCATATTCAGTAATACCCTATTGGGCTGCATTATTGTGCCGCACACCTATGCGGCAAGATAAGTCCGAATTTCAGAAGGTATATCCCAGACGGAACGAGAACGCGAGGTTATGGACATTCACTTCAAGTACTCCATAATTGCGTGCCACGTCCTTGAAGCCGTAGCGCATTACGGCCTTGAGCGTCCAATGACGCAGATACTGCAAGCCGGTGGAGAGGTGTATGCCTATGTCGTTGCGTCCGAAACCGTTAAGAATGGGCGTATCCGCATTGTAATACGGATGGTCGTACCGGGTACGTGTCACTTGCTGCTGTCCCAACTGGTTGACCGCCGCCGTATAGGATGTAATGCGGGAGCGGCCGCCGGTACCGAAGCAGAAGTACATACCGCCTTCGTTTGTCCAAGTGATACGCGAGCCCAAATTAAAGCGTAGGGATAGGTATATCGGAATTTCGAAAGCGCGATAAGTATTGCGGCAATATAACGTACTGACCGTATTAGGCTCGGAATTGATGACCGTCATAGCCCATGAGTTGTTATTGATTACGAAATCGGCGCCGGTACCTATGGCTATATAGCGGCGCAAAGGCACTTCAACGGTAGCGCCGAAGGCACTTTGCAGCCCGGAGGAAAGATGGAAATCGGCACATCCGGGTACGGCGGAAGCGTAATTCTGTATTTGAGTGGAAACGCCCAGTCCGACATGCACGCCTATATCCAGAGGCTTGGACGGACGTGACGTGTCCATAAACGGGTGCAACTCTTCGGCGGCCGCAGTGCTCGACAGACACAATGCGGCGACGGTTAATATGCAGGTTGCAATGTATTTACGTATTGACATATACTGAATTTTGTCCTATATTGCGGTTTATATGCGGCTGGACGGCTGACCGCCGCTGCGCATTCGTTCTTCTTCGACAGTGGCACGGGCCGAATGGGCGTGTCTGAACGGATCTTCGGCTGCGCCGCCTATGCCGTGGTCGCCCATGGCCGCCGCATTGATACGACGCGACAAGTCATCGCCCTCGCGCTGTCCCTCGGACTTCATCTTCACCTTCATTTGGTCAAATCCGCGTCCGTAAACACCGTTGACATTACCTTGCGTTATAAAGGCATCACTATCAATAGATTTAACAATACGGAAGATGGTGACGGCCTCAATTTTACGGCACACAACAATGAGCATCTTCACGGGCGTCTTGCTGTACCAGCCCATGGCATCCATCACGGTACACCCGCGGTGAGCATCGTTGTTGATAGCCGTAGCTATCTCACTCCATCGTGATGATATTATCGTAAACTGTACCGCCTGGCGGTTGGTATTGATTACCATATCTGCCACATACGAGACAATACCAGTCACTACAAGACCGTATATCACCTTATTGAGGTCGTGAAACAGGAAGTAGGACGATGAGATGATAAAGAAGTCGGTACACAGCATCGTACGGCCTATCGAAACGTTGGAACGCTTGGAAACCATAGCGGCCACGATGTCGGTGCCGCCGGACGAGCCGTTGTGTACAAAGGTGATGCCTATGGCTATACCTATGATAATGGCTCCTACGGCAATACTCATCGCCGGGCTTTGGACCAGCGGCCCGTGTACGGCCACAATACCGTCAAACAGCGGCTGGAACAAGCCCACCCACACCGAAATCATGGTGGCGCCGTAAATGGTGCCTACGACAAATCTACGGCCTACGATACGGTATGCGACTGCGAGTAGGGCCAAATTGCATAAGTACTGCGTGATGGCCACCGGTATGCCGGTGCTGAAGTACACAAGTGTGCCCACACCGGCAAGGCCTCCTATGACGACCTTGTGCGGCAGTATAAATGCCGTAAATCCAAAGGCATACAGCGCCATTCCAAAGGTGATAAAGAAGTAGTCCTTTGAATTGCGCCAAAGATTGTCGCGCGAAAGTGCCATAGCGGTCTGCGGTTTTTTTAACGTTTTTCGAGTTTACAAAGATACTAAATCAGATGCATATATCTATCATTTGCACTGACGGAGATAGTCTTCAAGTCCCTGAACTATTTTTTCGGCAACCTGCTGACGGAATGACGGATCAGCCAAGCGTTGCTCGTCCTCGGGCGAAGACATAAACATTCCCTCGACAAGGACATTGGGACAGAAGGTGGGGCCATTAAGCGAGAAGTTGAAATTGCCGACGACGCCGAAGAGGTCAAGCCCCGTCTGCACCAATCGCCGGGCAACGCACATTGCCAAGTCGCGATCAAAGGAGTGCTTGTACAGCACCGCCGTTCCGGTGACCTTATAGCTTCCGGCGGCATTGTTGTGCACGCTCACTGCTATATCGACATTGCCTTCGCGCCATATCTGCTTGCGACGCGACATCGATGGTCCGTCATCTTCGTAACGAGTCAAGACGGTGCTTGCCCCGCGCTTATGCAGTAAGTCGCGCACACGCATAACAATATCGAGGTTTACATCTTTTTCGAGCAACCCTGACGGAGAAATAGCGCCCGGATTCTCGCCGCCATGTCCGGCATCCAGCCCTATGGTCATTCCCTTGAGTGTCAGCTCCGGACGATGACGCACACTAATACGCAAGGTGCTGCCGATGCCGTCATATCCTACTGTGTACCCCCACACATGCGAAGTCTTCAGATATATATATACCCGATACGTGTCTTCTCCTACTTGACGGAAGTCGGTATGATCTATGATTCCGAGGTCAAGCGTGCGCTGCGTTATCCAGTTGGAATTGTCCGTGGCACCAAAGATATCAACGACAATAGCCGATGGGGAACTCTCCGTACTATACCGGTAGGCCAAACGCCTCGGCAAGCCAATGGTTACATCATCCGTACGTCCGGTGTTGACAATGCTCCACGATTCGGTATTAACGACACCGGTAGGCGTTGCCATGTCTGCCGGGCGGGTCAATCGCTTGGGTATATATGCAATGCGGTCAGAAGCCAAACGCACACAGTACAAACTGCCCTTAGTGCCTATGGCCTCTAGAACAATCTCCGGGTCTATAAATCCCATCTTCGAGCCGCCGAGACGGTCATCGCCGTTTCCATATTGCAGGTATGCGCCCTCAATGGTCACCACTTGGCGAGGCGAGGCATACATCATTACCGGGGATTCTTCCTCCGTGGTCAACGGCACAGCCAAGTGTCTGTCGGCACGGAAGCATTGCAGCGTCCGTGTCACTGTAGCTCCGTTAGATGCTACAGCGTCCACGCGGATGTCGTTTGCCCCGGATGCAAGGTCCACGGTGGTTGCAAAGGTACCGGTCTTGTATACTTTTACGGCAAGGCCGTTGACCGTTACGGCCGTCCCGGGCTCGGTGGCACCGACTATTTCGGCCGTAGCACGAGTTACGGTGTCTCGTGGTGACTCGACTATACGCAACATTGGAACATCTTGTGCCATGGCGACTTGTCCCGCCATAATGGCTGTGGCTGCAATCAGAAGAAACTTGTTCATGCTGTATTATATAGTGATACACCGATACGGTGCATCTCGGTTAGGCCGTATATAGGTAACGCTTGATTGAGCGCTTGGGCGTCTTTTCGAACTCTTCCGGCATAATGACCACCGAGTCTATGCGCTCGAAAGGTGCCAATGTCCCGTTGAGCTTGACACGCGCGGCATCAAACAGCTTGAACCGCTCGTCTTCTTCCATGATGCTGTCGCGCTCAAGAGCTTCCGAATCGGGCACCACCAATACTTGCAAGTGTCCGTCGCGCTCGACTACGAGGCTTTCGAGAACATAAGGCAACGCATTGACGCGGTCTTCTATAGCCTCGGGATATATGTTTTGGCCGCTGGGACCGAGTATCATAGTCTTGTAACGTCCGCAGATACGGATAGTGCCGCCATCGTGGTCTACTGTACCCATATCGCCGGTGTGCAGCCATCCGTCTTCGCTGATGGCATCTGCAGTCAAGCCGGGCTCTTTGTAGTAGCCCTGCATGACATTGCGTCCGCGCACAAGTATCTCGCCGGGTATATTCTCCGGATCTTCGCTGCTGATAGCTACTTCCATAATGCCGTCAAGGACATGGCCGCTGGACGCCGGGCTGAAACGCCGCCACGGCGTGTGCGAAATCAGCGGGGCACATTCGGTCATACCATAGCCGACTGTGAACGGGAAGCGTATGCGGTGCAAAAAGGCCTCGACCTCGCGGCTGATGGGCGCGCCGCCGACAATAACCTCCTCGAATTCGCCGCCGAAAGCCTTAACCAGACGTTGGCGTATCAATCGATATATAGCCAGACGCAATCCGGGTACGGCTAATGCCGCGCGAATATGCTTCTTCTGTAGCACGGGGACAAGCATACGCTTATAAATCTTTTCGAGAATAAGCGGTACGCACAATATTAGTGACGGTCGTACTTCCGCAAAGGCTTGCAGCAATATGCGCGGCGACGGCGTCTTGCCCACCAAGGTCACATGAGTGCCGACGGCCAAAGGTACGACCATATCGAAGGCACATCCGTAGGCGTGCGCCAACGGCAGGAACGACAACGCGCGCGAATTGCGATAATGCAACTTGGAACGCACTCCGTAGGCCAGATTGCCCGCCAGATTGTCCAGCGAAAGCATCACACCCTTGCTGAAACCGGTCGTTCCGGAAGTATAATTGATGATTGCAGTATGGTCGGCCGGTATGGAGAGGTCGTACTTGATGTCTTGCGGACCGAAAGTGCCGTGATATTCCTTCTCGAATTCGGAGCCCAATGCCGCGGCTGCCTCGGAGGCATCTGCGTATCCGTCTATCTTACGGCTATCGGCAAGACGATATCCTTCCAGCAGAAAAACGGAACACAATCCCGGCATGGCGGCAAAATCCAGATGCTTGTATATACCCTCGGCGGCAAAAAGCATTCGCGACTCGGAGTGTGTAACGATATGCTGTATGTCATCATGCGAAAAGTCGTGCAGAATAGGCACTATGGTGGCGCCGTAAGTCACAGCAGCCATAAATACTACGACCCAGGACGCGCTGTTGCGTCCTACCAGTGCGATTTTGTCGCCACGGCGTATCCCGATGTGTTTCATCAACAGGTGAAGCCGTGCTATCTGTGCCGCCATATCTCCATAAGTGAGCGCACCGCGACTGTCGCCGTAGTCTGTCAATGCCGGCAATTCGAAGTTGTCTCGCCAAGCATTCTGATATAATTCTATGACATTGTCAAAATGCATAGAGGCTGTATCTTGTGTATCGCTTCGCATGGTATGCGTTTTGGGGTAATATGATGATGCGGCAGCCGATACCGAATAGGCTCGGTTGCCGCAATAATTCGGAATTAATTCTTATCAAGAGCGTCAATTACGCGCTCAAAGACTTGATCGACGCTGCCGTCGCCCTTTATGGGCAGATACATACCCTCTCCGACATAGTAGTCGCGCAAAGGTTGCGTCTGCTTGTGGTATACGGCCAAGCGCTTGCGTATCGTCTCGGGATTGTCATCGCTACGACCCGATTCCTTGCCTCTAAGCACCATACGATCCATCAGCTGATTTTCGGGTACTTCAAGTCCTATGACTGCATGTATTTTCTGACCGCGACGCTTCATCATTTCTTTGAGGGCTTGTGCCTGAGGTATCGTGCGCGGAAAACCGTCAAAGATGACGCCTTCGGCTGTCTCATCGGGATTGTTGTCCAGTTCGTGTTCAAGCACACGCAGCATCAGTTCGTCCGGAATAAGTTGGCCCTGCGAAATGTAGGCGTCTGCGGTACGGCCCAATTCGGTGCCGCGTGCGATATGGTCGCGAAGGACCTCGCCCGTCGAAATGTGATGCAAGTGGTAGCGGTCTATGAGTTTTTCGCTTTGGGTACCCTTTCCGCTGCCGGGCGCCCCGAAAATTACAAGATTTAGCATTGTCGATTAAGCATAGTTTTTGCGACCCGCGGCGTATGGAGCTCTTACGTTGCCGCACGGTCGAGTGAAAGCTCCTTCGTGGAGCCGTTTTCAGTCAGCGAACTTGCTCTTCAGCACATAAATATCCTGAAGGTTGCGTGCAAGTCCGTCAAGGTCCAGTCCGAAGCCTATGATAAACTTCTTGGGTATCGAGAATCCTATGTAGTCTGGATGCACGTCACGCTCGAGCGCATCAGGCTTGAACAACAGCGTGGCCACCTTGATTTCTGCCGGCTCGTGTGCGCGCAAGTCCTTGACAAGTTTATATATAGTGTTACCGGTATCGACGATATCTTCCACTATAATCACCGTCCGACCTTTGATATCTTCGCAAAGGCCCAAAACCTCCTTGACCGTTCCGGTGCTGGACGTGCCGCTATAGCTTTGCAAACGGATAAAGCCTATCTCGGCATCGCCCTCAAAGGCTCGGAAAAGGTCGCTGGCAAAAGGAAAAGCCCCGTTCAGTACACAGACGAACAAGGGCGTTTTTCCTGCGCAATCGCGCGTTATATCCTTTCCCAGCTCTTGTATTCGGGCGGAGATTCGGTCTCTGGTGATGTAGGGCTCGAATGTCAGCCCCTGATATGTCACTTCGTTCATAGATGATGCGTGAGCGTATAAATAAAATTTGGACAAAGTTAGGGATTTTTCAGCAAAGAGCCAAAGACTAACGCCTTTTATACCTGTTAAATTTTGCGACAGGACCTGAAAGCGAAACATTCGACAAGGCACAACAGCTTGCCTCGACCCTTTAGTTGCAAGGTTCAGTCTCGAAATTCGGCTGCAATTACAGCATTGATATGCCGACAAATACAGCACGCCGTGCCCGGTTTCGCGCGAGCACGGCGTGGCATATAGAAGTGTATTCGTCTAATATCAGGCGAGGAAGCCCAGGAGGACACCGGCGGCTACAGCCGAACCGATTACACCGGCAACGTTGGGACCCATAGCGTGCATCAGCAGATAGTTCTGCGGGTCGTATTCCAAACCGAGGTTATTGGAAATACGAGCACTCATAGGCACGGCGCTCACGCCGGCATTGCCGATAAGGGGATTGATTTTCTTGCTCTTGGGAAGGAAGATATTGAAAAGCTTGACAAAGAGCACGCCGCTGGAGCTGGCAATGACAAAGGCCATAAAACCGAGGAAGAAGATGCCCACAGTTTCGATGGTGAGAAATTGCGAAGCCTGAGTGGAGGCGCCCACGGTCATACCGAGCAGAATTGTCACGATGTCAGTCATGGCGTTGCTGGCAGTCTTGGCCAGGCGTGTGGTGACACCGCATTCGCGCAGCAGGTTACCGAAGAAGAGCATTCCCAACAGGGGAAGTGCGGAGGGCACAACGAAGCAGGTCAGAAGCATTCCCACGATAGGGAAGATAATCTTCTCGTTCTGCGAGACGGCACGCGCGGGCTTCATGCGGATGAGGCGCTCTTTCTTGGTGGTGAATAAGCGCATCAACGGCGGCTGTATTACCGGCACAAGTGCCATGTACGAGTATGCCGATACGGCAATAGCTCCCATCAGGTTGGGGGCAAGTTTGCTGGACAGGAATATGGCCGTGGGGCCGTCGGCGCCGCCAATGATGGCGATGGCTCCGGCCTGATCAGGCGCAAATCCCAAAGCAAGGGCTACCATATAGGCACCGAAGATACCGAACTGGGCAGCGGCACCGATAAGCATCAGCTTGGGGTTGGCGATAAGTGCGGAGAAGTCGGTCATGGCACCGATGCCGAGGAAAATCAGCGGGGGATACCAGCCGGCTTTTACGCCGTTGTACAAGATATTGAGTACGGACCCTTCTTCATAGATGCCGATTTCGAGGCCGGCGCCGGTGTTGAAGGGGATGTTACCTATAAGTATGCCGAAGCCTATGGGCACGAGCAGCAGGGGCTCGAAGTTCTTCTTGATGGCAAGCCATATAAAGAACAGTCCGACGGCAAGCATGACAAAGTTGCCAATTTCGGCATTGGCAAAACCTGTCAGTTCCCAGAACTGGCTCAGGTTGTTGGACAGAAAGTCACCGAACATTTTTCAGAAATTGTAATGAATGTTGTTGAGTGCGTATTAAACCTTTCTGTCGATTACTCGATGGTGACCAATGTGTGACCTTCGAGTACACTGTCGCCTACATTGACATCGATGGAAGTAACCTTGCCGTCGCGTCCGGCATGGATAGCGTTCTCCATCTTCATGGCTTCGAGGGAAATGACGGTGTCGGAAGCTTTGACAGTATCACCTACCTTGACGAGGATGCTCATGATGACGCCGGGCAGGGGTGACTTGACAGTGTACTTGCCCGTGGCAGCCGGAGCGGCTTTAATCACTTTTTCGCCCGTGGCGGTACGGGGTGCGGCTGTGGGACGGGGTGCAACGACCGCCTTGGTTTCGGGAGCCTTATCAAACTCTACCTTGTAGGGGGTGCCGTTGACCTCGACTTGCGCAATATTGCCTTCGATGTCGCCGATGGCAACATTATATGTGCTGCCGTTGATTTTATACTTGTATTCTTTCATTGTTTCGTACAGTATGTTTGGTTGTGTTCCGGGTTATTTGTGGGGGTATTCGCGCAGGCCGTAGATCTTCGAGCTCCAGGGCGAATAGGCGCGTTTGACCTTATTGATGGTGAGGATGGTGCTTTCCTTGTCGTGCACGTCAAGGTGTTCGTGCAGGGCCATAACTATGGCTGCGATGGCTTCGCCGCTGTCAAGGTCCTTGCGGTCGATTTCGACTACTTCGACACCCTTGGCGCGTGCTTTCTTGCTGCGTGCAAGGTATTTGCTGATGGTGCCTATACCTACAAAGCAGAGGCTGAGCACAAACAGGGCTATGAACACGATGCCCATGGCCATAATTGTCATCAGGAAGCCGAAGCCATCTTTTTCGGCGAACATTTCGACTTTGGGATTCTTGTCTTTGATGACGTTGGCGCTCGAAGGCGTGATATAGTCATCGGGGCCACCGTCACGCACTTGCCATACGCCTGCACCATCTTCACTGCGGGCATACGAATATCCGGCCAAAAGACCGGCGGGAATGGTCACCGAGTCAACAAGGGTCTTGCGGTCGCTATCATACAGTCCAATCCAATTGTCCTGTCCTTGTACGAGAGTGAAACTCGTATGGAAAGTTCCCTTATTGGGATTGTTATCGGCCCAAAATACGACATGCTGGCGCTTGGAAATGCGAGTTTTGACATCTCCTAAGGGTATGGGATATTTTGTGGGATTGTTTTTATCGTTGGTGAGATACATGCTGGATATCTCCAGTGGTGCGAAGTTGGCGTTGAACAGCTCTATCCAAGCATGGTGTTCGCCGTAATCGTCAACAATGGAGGTGTCGTTGACGATCATGACCTCGTTGATACGCAAGGACTTGCGATCCTGGGCCTGTGTCGCCACAGCCATTGCAGCCACCAGCACTATCACCAACAGTGTTATCGAACGTTTCATGTGCGTTGTCTTCTGTATTGTCTGGGTGGGTTATAGAGGAATGTTGCCGTGCTTCTTGGCGGGATTGACGACTTTCTTGGTGGCAAGCTGCTGAAGTGCACGGATGACACGGAATCGGGTGTTACGCGGCTCGATGACATCGTCGATGTATCCATACTTTGCAGCATTGTAGGGATTACAGAACAACTTGTTGTATTCTGCTTCCTTCTCGGCGAGTACGGCCTTGGGATCTTCGGCTGCCTTGGCTTCCTTTGCATAGAGGACTTCCACGGCGCCGGCACCGCCCATGACGGCAATTTCGGCTGTAGGCCAAGCGTAGTTCATGTCACCACGAAGTTGCTTGCAGGACATCACAATATGGCTGCCGCCGTAGCTCTTACGCAGGGTGACGGTAACTTTGGGCACTGTAGCCTCGCCATAGGCATAGAGCAGCTTAGCACCGTGAAGGATGACGGCATTATATTCCTGCCCGGTGCCGGGGAGGAATCCGGGGACATCCACCAGTGTCACCAAGGGAATGTTGAAGGCATCACAGAAGCGTACAAAGCGTGCGCCCTTACGCGAAGCGTTGCAGTCAAGCACGCCGGCAAGGTATTTGGGCTGGTTGGCTACTATGCCGACGCTCTGCCCGTTGAAGCGTGCAAAGCCTACGATGATGTTCTTGGCGTAGTCGCGCTGTACTTCGAGGAATTCACCGTTGTCGACAATGGCACCGATGACTTCGTACATGTCATACGGACGGTTGGCGCTGTCGGGAATAATTTCGTTGAGGCTGTCTTCGAGGCGGTCGATGGGGTCGTTGCATTCGGCCAAGGGAGCCTCTTCGAGGTTGTTTTGAGGTATGTAGGAGAAGAGCTTGCGGATGATGCGGATGGCGTCCTCGCCGTCTTCAGCTGCGAAGTGGCATACACCACTCTTCTGCGAGTGCACCATTGCGCCGCCGAGGTCTTCTTGCGAAACATCTTCGCCGGTGACGGTCTTCACCACCTTGGGGCCGGTGAGGAACATGTACGAAATACCTTTGGCCATGATAGTGAAGTCGGTGAGTGCGGGCGAGTATACGGCACCGCCGGCGCAGGGGCCGAGGATGGCGCTAATTTGGGGGATGACACCGGAAGCCATGATGTTGCGCTGGAAGATTTCGGCATATCCGGCCAGGGCGTTGATGCCTTCCTGGATACGTGCACCGCCCGAGTCGTTAAGACCGATAACGGGGGCACCCATCTTCATGGCCATATCCATGATTTTGCAAATCTTCAGGGCCATAGTCTCGGACAGCGAGCCGCCGAAGACAGTGAAGTCCTGTGCAAAGACGTATACCAGACGGCCGTCGATTGTGCCGTAACCGGTTACGACGCCGTCGCCCAGGAATGATTTCTTTTCTTGTCCGAAGTTGGTGCAACGATGGCGCACAAACATATCGAGTTCCTCGAACGAGCCTTCGTCAAGGAGCTGTGCGATACGCTCGCGGGCTGTATATTTGCCGCGTTCGTGCTGTTTGTCTATCTGTTTTTGGCCGCCACCGAGGCGTGCTTCGGCGCGTAGCTCGATAAGCTCTTGCACCTTTTGGAGTTGGCTACTCATATCAGTAATGAATTACGTTATGGGGTGTATTGTCGGCTCTCGCCATTATTTTTTCTTGGGGTCTTCGCACAATTCGACCAGTGTGCCCACTGTGCTCTTGGGGTGCAGGAAGGCGATATTGAGGCCTTCGGCGCCTTTACGGGGAGCCTTGTCGATGACGCGTGCGCCTTTTTCCTGAACTTCGTCAAGTGCTGCTTGTACGCCGCTCTCGACTGCGAAAGCGATGTGCTGGATGCCGCCGCGACCGCCGTTATTGGCGATAAACTTGCTGATAGCGCTGTCTTCGGCTGTTCCTTCGAGAAGTTCGAGCTTGGTCTGGCCTACACGGAAGAAGGCTGTACGTACTTTCTGATCGGGTACTTCTTCGATAGCGAAGCATTTGAAGCCTAAGATGTTCTCGTAGAAAGGAATGGCTTCGTCAAGCGATGGAACGGCGATGCCGATGTGTTCGATGTGGGAAATGTCCATGGTTATATGGTTTCTTTAATTGTTGGAATATATGTTTGTTTCTCTTGTTATTCTTTGTTTGCGGGGGTGTCGTTGGTTTCGCTGTTGGTGTCAGGCACTCCGGCAAGTGCGGGGTCAATCATAATGCGGCCGCAGTACTCGCAGACGATAACTTTCTTGTGCATACGAATTTCCATCTGCTTTTGAGGCGGGATGCGATTGAAGCAACCACCGCAAGCGTTGCGCTGGATGTACACGATGCCGAGGCCGTTACGGGCGTTTTTGCGGATGCGTTTGAATGCGGCAAGCGTACGTTCGTCTATCTGGGGTTCGAGGGCTTTGGCCTTGTCGCGCAAGGCGTCTTCCTCCTGACGTGTCTCGGATACGATCTCGGACAATTCGGCCTTTTTCTCGGTAAGGATATGCTCGTTGTCGGCCAGGCTCTCGCGTGTAGCGGCGATGTCGGCGTTCTTGTTTTCGATTTGGCGCGAGAATTCGTTGATGTGCTTGTCGGCCAGCTCGATTTCGAGATTCTGGAAGTCTATCTCCTTGGTCAGCAGGTCAAATTCGCGGTTGTTGCGCACGTTGTTGATTTGATCTTGATAGCGGGCGATAAGTGCTTCGCAGTTTTCTATCTTGGCTTTTTCGGCGCTAAGGTTGCGCTTGAGTTCGGCAATCTCGGCAGTGTAATTGTCGATGCGGGTGTTGAGGCCTGCGATACTGTCTTCGAGGTCCTTGACTTCGAGGGGTAGTTCGCCGCGGATGGTCTTGATACGGTCGATTTCGCTCAGAACGGTCTGTAGCTGGTACAGCGATTTGAGGCGCTGTTCGACAGTGTTTGCGGCGGCTTCTTTTTTGGTGTCGTTTGCCATTGTCTATATGTATTTTACTGGATTTTTTTCTACCGATGATTTGTACAGTGCAAAGGTAGGGAATTTTTGGCTTATTGCGTTATAAAATATATCTTTTGTGCATAGTTCGGTCTCGTGATGACCGGCGTCTATCAGCAGTATTTTGTCGCCATAGTCTACGAAGTCGTGGTAGCGGATGTCGGCCGTGACGTAAGCTTGTGCTCCGGCAGCTATGGCCGCGGGTATAAACTCGCCGCCGCTACCGCCGCACAATGCGACACGCGATATGCGTATTTTGTTGTCACCGAGGCCGTAGCACGAGATTTTCACGCGTTCGCAAGCGAAGGCTGACTTGGCCGAAGCGGCAAAGCTCTCGGCATCGAGAGGCGTCTCTACGGTGCCGAACACGCCGCATCCGGCGTCATGGTCGGCATCAGCGGGTGCCACGAAATGGTAGGCCGGACTTTCGTAGGGGTGTACTTGGGCGATGGTGGCGCAGACCTTGGATATCAAGCGCACGGGCACCGGCATTTGCAGCAGCACTTCGTCAGTATCGTCTTCGAGCGCGTCGATATCGCCCACGGCGGGAGAAGCCCCGTCAAGGGCGCGAAAACTGCCGCGTCCTCCGATAGTGAAAGTGCAACTGTCGTAGCGCGGGTCGGCCGTGGCGCCGGCACCTATGTCTATCAGCGCCTCGCGCAGGTCCGAGGCCTTGTCGCGCGGTACGATGACATTGAGCTGCTGCCACGTGGCCGGGGTGCGCGGAGCAAGTGTTCCGAGAACACGTACCCCGAGTTTGGCGGCCATGGCGTAGGATACGCCGCCGCGGGCGTTGTCCACCGCCGTGTGCGACGAGTAGACGCTGATGCCCTCGGAGATGGCATACAGTATTGCCTGCTGCTGGAGTGTGGCGCCGGTGATTTGCTTCAACCCTTTGAATATCAGCGGATGGTGGCTGATGATAAGGTTGCAGCCGCGGTCGCGTGCCTCGAGCACCACCTCGGGGGTGACGTCAAGGCACAGCAACGCTCCGGTACATTCGGCCAGCGGATTGCCCACCTGCCACCCGCTGTTGTCCCAGGATTCCTGGAGCGAGCGGGGCGCAAGTTCTTCGATGACGGCAACTATCTCTGCGTTAAGCATCTTTACTGTCTGTAGCTTCGTTGCGAGGTGCAAGTTGCAACTGCAATTCGTCCAGTTGCTTTTGGTCGAGTGCGGCGGGTGCATCGAGCATCACGTCGCGGCCGCTGTTGTTCTTGGGGAAGGCTATGCAGTCGCGGATGCTGTCGAGGCCGGCAAGGAGGGATACCCAGCGGTCAAGACCGTAGGCGAGGCCTCCGTGAGGCGGTGCTCCGTACTTGAAGGCATTCATCAGGAAGCCGAATTGTTCCTGTGCTTTTTCGGGTGTAAAGCCGAGAATCTCGAACATCTTGGCTTGGAGCGCACTGTCGTGTATACGGATACTGCCACCGCCGACTTCGACGCCGTTGACCACCATGTCGTATGCATCGGCGCGTACGGCTGCGGGGTCGGTATCCAGCAGGGGTATGTCTTCGTCCTTGGGATGGGTGAAGGGATGGTGCATGGCCATAAGGCGCTGTTCCTCGTCCGACCACTCGAACATGGGGAAGTCAACCACCCAGAGACATGCAAATTTGTCTTTGTCGCGCAGGCCGAGACGGTTGCCCATTTCGAGGCGAAGTTCGCATAGTTGCTTGCGTGTGCGCATGGCATCATCGCCACTCATAATCAGTATCAAGTCGCCGGGGTTGGCATCCATAGCGGCTTTGAGCTGTTGCAGTGTTTCTTGGTCGTAGAATTTGTCGACGGAGGACTTGACGTTGCCGTCAGCCTCGACACGTGCATATACGAGACCTTTGGCGCCGATTTGGGGACGACGCACGTAGTCGGTCAGTTGGTCAAGCTGTTTGCGTGTGTATGAAGCGGCGCCGGGTGCGCAGATAGCACCGATGTATGCGGCGTTGTCAAAGACGCTGAAGCCGTGGCCTTTGAGGATGCCGTCAACCTCGACAAAACGCATTCCGAAGCGCAAGTCGGGCTTGTCGCTGCCGTAGTACTTCATGGCATCGGCCCAAGGCATACGCATGAAAGGCTCGGTCAGTTCGATACCGCGGAGTTCCTTGAATATATGCTTGGCCATACCTTCGAATGTTTGGATGATGTCTTCCTGGCTTACGAAGGACATCTCGCAGTCTATCTGCGTGAATTCGGGCTGTCGGTCGGCACGAAGGTCTTCGTCGCGGAAGCACTTCACAATCTGGAAGTAACGATCCATACCGGAAACCATCAAAAGCTGCTTGAGGGTCTGGGGCGACTGGGGCAGTGCGTAGAATTGTCCGGGGTTCATGCGCGAGGGCACTACGAAGTCGCGTGCACCTTCGGGGGTCGAGCCCACCAGCATAGGCGTCTCTATTTCGAGGAATCCGAGCGAATCGAGGTAGCGGCGTACTTCCATAGTCATGCGGTGACGCAGCTCAAGATTGCGACGTACGGGTGTACGACGCAGGTCCAGATAGCGGTATTTCATACGCAGGTCATCGCCGCCGTCGCTCTGGTCTTCGATGGTGAAGGGAGGTGTGAGCGAGGAATTGAGTACTTTCAGCGTGGTCACAACGATTTCGATGTCGCCGGTGGCCAAGTGCGGGTTTTTGCTGGTACGTTCGCGCACGGTGCCGGTGACTTGGATGACGTACTCACGTCCGAGGTGCGAAGCATCATCGGTGAGGGCGGCATCGTCTGCGGCATCGAATACAAGCTGGGTGATACCGTAGCGGTCGCGTAAGTCCACGAAGGTCATGCCTCCGAGACGACGTACACGCTGCACCCATCCGGCAAGCGTCACTTGGCTGCCGGCATCGGAGAGGCGGAGTTCTCCGCAGGTTTTAGTCCTGTACATGGTATGATGTTTTGTTTATATGTTGTTGTTTATTGTATTGTCGTATGTTGTAAGCCTTGCGGCCAAATGTCTCGATTGTCTTTTGCCACGTCCCGGGTCAATACCACGTGACGCCGTTGGACAGGGAGGAACGCTTATCGTATTTGAAGTCGGAAAGCAGCGAGCTCTTTACCGAGATATGGAAGTTGTAGCTCTTGTACGGCCCCACGGGCACAAAACTGGCGCGCATAGTGAAGCAGTGGAGGTCGCGCGAGATGTTGCAGTTCATATATGCCAATTTATGGGTATCGAAGTTGTACGAGGCCGAGAACGAGAAGTTCCAGTTTTTAGTGGGCCTGATATTGCCGCTGAAACTGAGGTTTTGCGTAATCTTGCCGTTGTACTCCATCTTTTCTTTATTGAAGTCGCCGTAGGAATATCCTATGGAGTAGTTGACACTCAAGCTCCACGGCACTTGCCATTTCATGTATCCGTCACGGTCGAATTCGGCGCCGAGGTTTTCGTCCTCGCCGTCGTCTCCGTTGGCCGAGGCGTATCTGTCATCCGGCGATGGCGGCGGTTCGTTGTCTCGGCTGTTATTGTTTTTGTTTTTATCCTTGGACTTGCGCTTGAAGGTGTCGTTGTTGAAGGTATACGAGAAGGATGTGCCTGTGCTGGAAAGGCGGCCTATTCCTTTGCCGGCTTTCCAACGCGGGATATTGACACGTACTGGATTGCCGTATTCGTTGAGTTGGTAAGTATATACATCCCAGACGGCTGCCAAATTAAGGTTGAAGCCTTTGGTGATGCGCAGCAGCATCGAGGTATTGATATTGGACCAATTGAGCGAGTCGGCTGCAAAGTTGTAGGACTGAGATATGGTGAAGTTTTCGATTAGCGATATTTTTTTCTCTCCGGTAGAGTCGTTGTCGCTCTTGACCTTCATTTCCAAATTGTTGGCCAAAGAGAAATTAAGCGTCCCGGTTTTGCCGCGTCCGGGGACTCCGAAAAGGCCGTTGGGGAAGCGTGAATATGTCACCTGTTGTATCTCGCCGTTAGGTCCGGGACGGTCGTAGCTGCCATAGTATCCGAAGAAGGAGGAGCCGAAGTCGGGAGAGCCGCTGAAGCTTATCGAGGGGGTCATCACGTGACGTATCATCTTGACCTTGTCGCCCAGGAATTTCATGGGCTGGAAGAAGCCGTAGATACGCGTATCCAGGCCGATAGAGGCATTGAAATCCCAGACATTGTAGAACGAATAGCTGGTATCGCACACTTCGACGGCGGCGTTGGGATCCCACTGGCGGCGTACTTTGGAGGTATACATACGGTCGGTAATAGATACCGAGGGGGTGACGTTGATGTACTTGAATACACTGAAAGTGGCGCTGATGGGTATGGTATGCTTCATACCGTTGCGCCAGTCTTTAATCAGGCTTTTTTTGAAGAACTCGTCCTGACGTGCGGTCAGCGAGTTTTGCAATTGTCCCGAATAGGACATCTTGATTTTTTCGTACCAGCGTTCGGCCCCTACGGCACGCTTGCGCTTAAAGGGAGCCAACTGGCTCATGGTGATGGTCAAGTTGGGGAAGCTGACACTTACCGTGGAGTCCTGGGTACGCTGCGACAGGTTGAGCGCTGCCGAGAATGACCATTTGCTGTTGGGTATTCGGTAGGTGAGGTTGACAGACGAGCTCTTGGTGTTCTCGGTGAAGGCCGAGGAGTAGTAGGAGTTGAGGTCGTTGCGCGTGTATCCGCTGGTGGTGAAGTTGACGGAGGCGGACAACGACATATTGGGATTGGCCTTAGCGTCCTGCGAGTGGCTCCATAGTACCTGGAAGTTGGTCTGCTTGGAGTAGTCGGGCAAGCCTTTGTCGCCGAGTATGGTTTTGAGATAGGATATATCGAAATTACCGGAATAGCGGTAGCGCTTGACGTAGCGCGACTTGGCCGATAGTCCCCACGATCCTTTGGTATATACTTCGCCGGTGAGAGCGAGGTCCATATTTTGATTTATAGCGAAGTAATAACCACCGTCACGCAGGTAGAAGCCGCGGTTGTAGTCGTCACCGAATGTCGGGAATATCACGCCGGAGGAGTATGTCTCGGTGAAGGGGAAGTATCCGAAGGGTACGGCCACCGGCAACGGGAGACCGGCAAGTACCAAGTAAGTGGGACCGGTCACGACATTCTTGCCGGGTTGCATCTTGCCCTTGGTGATTTGGAAGTAGAAGTGAGGGCAATCATGGTCGTCGCAAGTGGTGTACTTTCCGTTCTGAAAGTAGTACACTCCGGCGCTGTCCTTCTTGGTCACTCCACCTTGCAGGAAGCCCTCGCCCTGCTGTGTAAGCACATCGTAGAGTATACCTTTGCGCGTCTTGAAGTTGTACCGCATATTATGCGCCGCATAGTCCGTACCGCCTTCGGTGAACACGGGTTTGCCTATTTCTTCGCCTGCCGTATCAGTGGTGCTGACGGCATAAACGGTGTTGTCGCGCAAGTCCATATCAATTTCGGCGGCATTGAGCTTGAAGTCGCCGTACGATACGGTGCTTTCGCCGTACATTATTGCCGAGTCGCGGCGTATCATCACCATCGAGTCTTTAGAGGCGAAGGCTACGGCGTTGTCCAAGTTTACCTTGCGGCGTACGACACGACGCGGTTTCGGAGGAACGCTGTCGCCTATGTGGCGGGAGGCCCCGGCGTTCGCGGTCATCGCCGTATCAGCGAGGGATGCACGTACCATACTATCGCTCAATGCCGTAGCGGATAATTCGGCAGTACTATCAGACAACAAAAATCCTGTCTTGTGCGGAGGACGCAAGACAGACGCAGGGGCAAGGCTTCCGGCCTGCGCGGACATCGTGGACGTGTCCGCTTTAGTGTCGTGGATGTCGGTACGGAATGTGGCGTCAGAGCGCAAAGCCGCGCATACGCCGTCCACTGCCGACCACAACGCCGGTGCCATCACCGCCGATATGATATATAATGCAGTCTTTTTCAATAGGATGTCTATCGTTGCTGCCACCCTTGCGGGATGCAGCACGTGCATTTGCTTGCAAAGTTACAAACTTTTTTTCAATTAGGGCAGTCCTAATTGCGGTAGTATTGTCGAGAGTTTCGAGCGTTTCCGGATTGGGCGCAATGCCGAGGCAAAAAACTCAGGACATAACTATAGACCGTAAGAACCGACAAGTCGAATCGGTGTATATAATACGACAGCGGGTGTCCGCCGCACGGCAGGCACCCGCTGGTATTGGTATGATTCAGTGTTTATTTTTCGGCCTTTTTGTCCTTGCAGCATTTGCCGCCTTCGCCTTTGGTGCATTTTGTGGCCTTATCGCCTTTGCAGCATTTGCCACCTTCGCCTTTGGTGCACTTGTGACCTTCACCTTTGGTGCATTTGTGACCCTCGCCTTTATTGCACTTGGTGGCCTTATCACCTTTGCAGCACTTGCCGCCTTCAACGGTGTCGGAGCACTTCTTTTCGCCGTTTTCTTTTACTTTGCAGCACTTGGGTGCTTCGGCAGCCTTTTCGCCTTTACAGCACTTGGTGCCTTCTGCGCCCTTAGTGCACTTGCCGGCTTTGTCGCATTTTGTCGCTTTATCGCCTTTGCAACACTTGTGGCCTTTCTCACATTTTTCAGTCTTCTCGCAGGTATTCTGCGCAGGCTGCGTAGCGGGAGCCTGAGCCATAGCGCCCAGAGCGGACACGGCTGCAGCCATGATAAGTGTCAGAATTTTCTTCATAATTGGTTGTAACGTTTATTTAAGGATGAGTAATCGCAAATTTTATACCGTTATGGCAACTCTTTGCCCGGCATACTTTGCGCAAAGATACGCATTGCAATCGGTATCATCCTTATGTGTTAACATTATTTGTGTAATTTATTATTCCTCGGCCGAAACGGCGTGTCCCGGCTATAGCCGAGTAGTTATTATTCCTCGTTTTTTGCTTCCCAGCCCAGGGCGCTGGCTCCGAGTATGGCGGCATCGGCTTCTTTGAGTTCGCTGAGCAGCACTTTGGGTTTGCCTTTGAATATGGACATGATGTTGCGATCGAGGGATTCGCGCAAGGGACGCAGCAGCAGTTCGCCACTGCGGGCAAGTCCGCCAAAGAGGATGAAAGCCTCGGGCGAGGAGAATACGACCATATCTGCAAAGGCCTGACCGAGCAGGTCGCCGGTATAATCGAAGATTTCTTTGGCAAGCGCGTCACCGCTCATGGCTGCATCGTATACATCCTTGGAGGTGATGTCTTCGATATGGAGGTTGCGCAACAGCGAGGGCTCCTTGCGTATTTCGAGGAACTCGCGCGCGGTACGTGCCACACCCGTGGCCGAGCAGTATGCTTCGAGACAGCCGGTACGACCGCAACCGCAAAGTCTGCCGTTGTTGCGTTTCATGATTACGTGACCCAGTTCGCCGGCAAAACCGTCGTGGCCGTATACCAGTTGGCCGTTGATGACGATACCGCTGCCCACACCGGTGCCGAGCGTAATCATAATGAAGTCCTTGAGGCCGCGAGCGGCGCCGTAGGTCATCTCGCCTATGGCAGCGGCGTTGGCGTCATTAGTGATGGTCACGGGTATTCCGAATTTTTCGCTGACCAGCTTGGCCAAAGGTATGGGCGTGGGCCAAGGAAGATTGACGGCATCTTCAATCATACCGGTATAGTAATTGGCGTTGGGTGCACCGATACCTATGCCGTGGATTTTGCCTTCGGCGTCATTGGCCTTAATCAGACGAGTGAGTTCGGTGTAAAGATCTTCGATAAATCCTTCTACGGTGTTGTGTTTGCACGTTTTGATGGAAGACGAGGCAATGACCACGCCGCGAGCATCGACGATGCCGAATACGGTGTTGGTTCCGCCCAGGTCTATACCTACTACGTAAGGTTTCATAGGGGACATGGATGTGTTTGGTGTATATATGTTTTTATGTATTGTCAGCTTGTGTATACAAGTAAGCCTACAAATGTACACATTTTTTTTCAATCAGCGTTGCTTTGTGCCGACCGACACCAAATATTTGCCCTCATATGACTGCAGTTTCCCATTTTATAGCTACCTTTGTACGATAAAAACGAGTACATAGACAATTAGCAATACATTATTATATATGAGCAAAGACATAGTACTTAGCGGTATTCGTCCAACAGGCAATCTGCACTTGGGCAACTACTTCGGAGCCCTGCGCAAATTTGTCAAGATGCAGGACGATTTTGACTGCTTTTTCTTCATCGCAGATTTGCACGCCCTGACCACCAATACCGATCCGGAAGCGCTACACGCCAACGTCAAGAACATTTTGGCACAATACCTGGCCGCCGGCATCGACCCGGACAAGGCCGCCATATTCGTCCAAAGCGACATACCCGAAATTCCGGAAATGTACCTGCTGCTAAATATGCACGTAGGTGTGGGTGAACTGATGCGAACCACTTCCTTCAAAGACAAGGCTCGCAAAGCATTGGGACTGGCAGCCCCCGGGAGTGACGCCTCGACCATGACCAAGGAGGAGGATGAGGCTTTCGAGCACCAGTTATTCGGCGGCGACAGCAACAAGCGCGTCAGCGCCGGACTGCTCACCTACCCCACCCTTATGGCTGTGGACATCCTGATACAAAAGGCCAAGTACGTCCCTGTGGGCAAGGATCAGGAACAGCACCTGGAACTGACACGCCGTTTCGCTCGCCGCTTTAACAACTTCTACGGCGTCGAGGAATTTATCGAACCGCAAAACTTCGATTTCGGCGGCAAACCCGTCAAAGTTCCCGGACTGGACGGCAGCGGAAAGATGGGCAAGAGCGAGGGCAACTGCATATACCTCATCGACGACCCCAAGACACTGCGCAAGAAAGTTATGCGCGCCGTCACCGACGAAGGCCCCAAAGAGCCGAACTCACCTATGTGTGAGCCGATAGCCAACCTGATTTCGCTCCTCGAGCTTGCCTCGACGCCCGAAGTGGTGCAGAAATATCGCGATGCATACGCAGACTGCTCGATACGCTACGGCGACCTAAAAAAAGAACTTGCCGAAGACCTCACGCGTATCACCGAGCCTATACGCGAGCGCATCAACACATACCTTAACGACGAGGCTTACCTGCGTCAGGTATTGGCTCGCGGTGCCGAACGCGCACGCGAACGCGCTTCCAAGACTTTGGCCGAAGTGCGCCAAATTATGGGTCTGCGAGGCTTCTGACTATAGCTTAGCCACTCGACCAAGCCCGACCACAAGACACGTATTAAAATACTTCTCACAAATCATATAATTCTCTACTTAGCCATGAGACTTATCATCGAAAAGAATTACGAAAACGTATCCCAATGGGCAGCCAACTACGTAGCCGCCCGCATCAACGAGGCCAAACCGACAGCCGAACATCCCTTTGTACTCGGATGCCCGACAGGTAGCAGCCCCTTAGGTATGTACCGCGCTCTCATCCGCCTGAACAAGGAAGGCAAGGTATCGTTCCGCAATGTCGTCACCTTCAATATGGACGAATACTGCGGCATACCCCGCGACCACGAGCAGAGCTACCACACCTTTATGTGGACCAACTTCTTCAACCAGATTGACATCCTCCCCGAGAACGTCAATATTCTCAACGGCAACGCCGAAGACCCCGTGGCCGAATGTCGTCGCTACGAAGAAAAGATTGCCTCCTACGGCGGCATCGACCTATTCTTGGGCGGCGTAGGTCCCGATGGACATATCGCTTTCAATGAACCGGGTTCGTCGCTGACATCGCGCACTCGCATGAAAACGCTGACACACGATACCATCATCGCCAACTCGCGCTTCTTCAACAACGATGTCAACCTCGTACCCAAGACGGCTCTCACCGTAGGCGTTGGCACCGTTATGGCTGCTCGCAGCGTCCTGCTGATTGTAAACGGCCACAATAAGGCACGCGCCCTCAAACACGGCGTCGAAGGCGGTATCTCGCAAATGTGGACCATCTCGGCACTGCAGATGCACCAAAAGGCTATTATCGTGGCCGACGAGGAAGCCTGCGACGAACTCAAAGTTGCCACATACCGCTACTTCAAGGACATCGAAGCTGCCAACCTCGATCCCGCTACCCAGCTCTAAGACAGCACGGCGTCTCAGGCGCTCAAGCTAAGCATACAAAAAAGGCATCCCGCCGATGATAGCGGGATGCCTTTTTTATTCCTTAGAGCCTAAATGTTGCGCGGACGAACGCCTCCTGTAGGGGCGCAATACATTGCGCCCGCACCGAATAAGGCATTATAAATGGCCGTATTCCGACCCTATATCAATTAAGTTTCAGCTTCTGACCCGGACGTATCTTGGTCGAGGCCTTGATACCGTTGGCGCGGCACAGGCGTGCAACGGTGGTATGGTTACGCGCGGCTATCTTGCCCAAAGAATCGCCTTTCTTGACCGTGACCGTACGTGCCGATGTTCCGGACGAACGTTTGGCGCGTGCCGTGGTCGAAGCCTGGTCGCGGTTGGCGCTACGCATAGCGTTGTATGTACGGGCATACTCGGCATTGGCTGCGGGCGAGAAGTTGCGTGCATTCTGATACGTATTCTTATTGAACACGTACGTATCCGTATGCGTGGTTTGGTTGGCAAAGTCAAAGATACCTGCCGGATTAATTGCGTAACCCATATATCGGGTCTCGAAATGCAAGTGCGGACCGGTGGAACGACCGGTGTTGCCGCCCAAGGCTATGGGGTCGCCTGCGTGTACGTACTGCTCGGGCTTGACAAGGAAACATGACAAGTGGCCGTAGACGGTTTCCAAGTCATTGGTATGACGTATCACGATATAATAGCCGTATCCGCGACGTTCGAAGTTGGTGATGCGTACACGTCCGTCAAAGGCTGCATATATGGTATCGCGCATATGTATACCGATGTCTATACCCTTGTGCATACGGCGGAAGCGGCGACGGTAGCCGTAAGGCGAAGTAATGGGGCCGTTGTGGGGCATACAGTAATTGGAGACATCGATGACAGCCGTCTGTGGTACGTGCACATTGGCATAGCAGTTGACGCGGTTCGAGTTCCAGCCTTCTTCGTAGATATCGCCCTCGGGCTCGTCCTCAGTACTGAAGTTGAGGTAATCAATGGTGGGATCTATCGAGATGGAGTGAGTGGCCGAAGCCTGATTGGCCAGCAGGTCGGAAGTCTGCTTGGTATGCTGACCCGGCAGCCGGTATGTCTGCGCCGAAGCCACCGCGGCTGTACCGAGGGCAAGGGCGACAATCGTCATAATGCGTGCTATGCTGTTCATTGGTCTGTATATATCCGCCGTGGCTGCTGAGCGTCGGTCGGTGCGCTGACAAGGAGAGACGTCCGCGGACGGATGCAAGTATGTGTGGTTAGATGATGTGATGGACGCCCGGGCTTGGGGACGGCTGCCTCAGCAGACCGTAGGCCTTGACGCCGGAAGAAAAGTGGCGCAACCGCCGCTGCGGTCAACGCGAGAGAGAACGGCGCGGCTGTCAATGCGCCTGCCGTGAGGGCCTCTAACGCCCCCTGCGTAATAGCCAATCACCTCATGCCATCTCGTCGGCGGCATAAACGCTGCCGAGTACGGCGGGAGAGTACTCGAAGATTTCGCCATCGCGGAAGAACCGCTTGATTTCAATGACGGCATTCTCCGGAGTGTCGCTGGCGTGGATGATATTTTCCTGGCCGGACATACCCATATCGCCGCGTATGGTGCCGGGAGCGGCAGCGCGACAATTGGTGGCACCGGTCATGGCACGCACACACGATACCACATCCTTGCCTGCAAGGCACATAACAATGACGGGCGTAGCCATCATCGAGTGTACCAACGTCGGGAAAAACGGGCGATCGACAAGGTGTGCATAGTGCTCGCGCAGTATCGCCGCATCCAATTGCATCATCTTTATGCCGGCAATTACAAGTCCTTTACGAAGAAAACGGTCGAGAATTTGGCCGCTGAGTCCGCGCTGTATTGCCGACGGCTTTAGGATGATGAGAGTCTTTTCCATACGTGGATTTTGTGGTGTCTGTTGTTGCAGATGTGGTTTTTTAGGTGGTCAGTTGTTAGAGGGTGTTAACGATTTTCATCGTGACATCCCAAAGGTAAACATTTTTCGCGAAACAGCGGCTTTTTATCCGCGATTTTTTCCGAAACAGCCTTTTTCAGCGCCCGAATACCCCTTGCAGCTTTTTATGTATCAAGCCGTTGTACAAAAACATGTTTTACAACATATTTTTGTCCGATGCCGCTTTCGCCTCCCTTTTCCCATCAAAATCTATGTTCGCGAATGTGAATTTTTGTAATCTTCCTCGGAGGCGGCCACCGGCTATTGGATGGGAATAATGGGAATAACAAGAATTATGGAAACAATGCATTACTCCTATTGTTCCCATATTCCTATTGTTCCCATTATTTCCACAGTTCTCATAAAAAAATCGTTTACGCACCACAATGCCGCCGTTAGAAAAAATTCTTGTCGCGGCTTGTGTGTGGTGAACTTTTGAAGGTTTTGTATGTAAGACGGCAGAGGGGCTTTGCGGCATTTAGGATTAATTATTAACTTTGTGGCACGGAAGTCCGGCGGCGCAGGCACTGCCGATGGCCGCAGACGTCACAGGCGAGGCTGTAAGGCAAGGATCGCACTCAGTAGACCGCCGCCGCAGACGAATATGCAAGACAAGACTATATCTATCATATTATCCCCGAAATAAAACCGAGATTATGGAACAAGACAAAGAGATTTTTGAGATTATCGCCGCTGAAGACCGCCGCCAGCGCAAGGGCATAGAGTTGATTGCCAGCGAGAACTTCGTAAGCGAGCAGGTGCTGCGCGCCATGGGGTCGTGCCTCACCAACAAATACGCCGAGGGCTATCCCGGCCACCGCTACTACGGCGGCTGTCAGGAGGTAGACCGCTCGGAAACCTTGGCCATAGAGCGTGTCAAAAGGCTTTTCGGCGCCGAGTACGCCAACGTGCAGCCGCACAGCGGTGCACAAGCCAATATGGCCGTATTCATGGCCGTGCTCAATCCCGGCGACAAATTCCTGGGACTCAACCTGTCACACGGCGGCCACCTGTCGCACGGCAGCCCAGTCAATTTCTCCGGTCTGATATTCCATGCGCTCGAGTACAACGTCAGCGCCGAAACCGGGCTGGTGGACTACGAACAAATGGAAGAAGTGGCACGCCGCGAGCGTCCGCGCCTGATTATCGGCGGTGCCAGTGCCTACAGCCGCGAATGGGACTATGCTCGTATGCGCCGCTTGGCTGATGAAATAGGCGCGATATTTATGGTGGATATGGCCCACCCCGCCGGACTGATAGCTGCCGGGCTGCTGGACAATCCCGTAAAATATGCGCATATCGTCACATCCACCACCCATAAGACACTGCGCGGACCGCGCGGCGGTATCATACTCATGGGCAAAGACTTCGAAAATCCCTGGGGCAAAAAGACCCCCAAGGGCGTCACCAAGATGATGAGCCAACTGCTGGACTCCGCCGTATTCCCCGGCGTGCAAGGCGGCCCGTTGGAACATGTCATCGCCGCCAAAGCCGTAGCCTTCGGCGAGGCTTTACAACCGTCTTTCACCGACTATCAGAAGCAGGTACGCACCAATGCGGCAGCCCTGGCCAAGGCTCTGATAGACATGGGATACAACATCGTCAGCGGCGGCACGGACAACCACTGCATCCTGGTGGATCTGCGCAGCAAATTCCCCGAGCTGACGGGTAAGGTGGCCGAGCGTGCACTCGTAGAGGCCGACATCACCGCCAATAAGAACATGGTACCCTTTGACAGCCGCTCGCCCTTCCAGGCCTCCGGCATACGCCTTGGCACCCCGGCCATCACCACACGCGGCATACACGAGGACCTAATGGGTCCCGTGGCCGAAATGATAGACCGCGTACTGCGTGCGCCCGAAGACCCCGCCGTCATCGCCGCCGTCCGTGCCGAGGTCAACGCTATGATGTCCGACCGGCCCATATTTGCTTGGTAAGACTCGGCCGTCATTATTCCACCGTCTTTATCTGCCGAGAATACGCCTCGATAGTCGATACATAAACCTAACAGACCGCAATTTCACTAAACAACCAATGCAAGGCATCACCTATGGAATCATCGTTGCCGGAGGCTCCGGCAGCCGCTACGGCGGCTCTTTGCCCAAACAGTACCTGCCTATGGGCCGGGACGGGCGTCCGGTATTGATGTATTCCATAGATGCCATGCTGGCGATATGTCGGCCCGAAAATCTACGTATCGTCATCGCCGAGGACTGCCTCGGACTTTGGCAAAAGCTGAGCAAGTCATCACCGCTGTATGCATCACTGAAGATTGTATGCGGCGGTGCTTCGCGCTGGCAATCGGTGTACAACGGGCTGGCAAGTCTACCTCCGACAACGCCCGGCGACATCGTACTGGTGCATGACGGAGCGCGCCCCGTGGTACCGCCCGAAGTGGTACATGCCGTTGCCGAGGCGGCGGCCGAGCGCCTTGCAGCCGTGCCAGCGGTTGCTGTCACCGACTCGCTGCGATGCCTCGACGACGACGGCACAAGCCATGCCGTCGACCGCAGTCGTTATTACGCCGTACAAACTCCGCAGGGATTTGACCTGGAGATGCTGCGCCGAGCATACGCAGCGCCCTACTCGCCGACATTCACAGACGATGCAAGCGTTTTCGAAGCCGCCTTTGACACACCGGTGACGCTTGTGCCGGGCAGCCCCGAAAATATCAAAATCACTTACAGCGGTGATATCGAACGTGCCGCCGAGATTTTATCCGGACGCCGATGAACCCACTGCGTCGCATCGAGATACAATACGTCAAAGGCATTGGTCCCAAGCGTGCCGAGTTGCTGACGGCCGAGCTGGGCATACGCACAGCCTACGATTTGTTGCGCCACTTCCCATCCGGCTACGTCGACCGCAGCAAGACCTACCGCATCGCCGACCTCACGGGCGAGATGCCCGCAGTGCAATTGCGCGGACGCTTTATATCCATGAACACCGTCGGCGAAGGAGCCAAGATGCGCCTATCGGCAATATTCACCGACGGCACCGGCACCATCGAGGTTGTATGGTTTCGCGGCATACGCAACATCCGCGAGATGTACCGCATCGGCACCGAGTACGTCATCTTCGGCAAGCCCACGGTCTACGGCCGCACACACATGTGGAACATGGCGCATCCCGAAGTGGATGCCGCAAATTCATCGGCACTCACCGAGGGACTACGCGCCATATATCCGCTGACCGAGAAACTGCGCCAGCGCAATATCGGGTCGCGCCAATTCCACCAATGGATTACGGCGCTGCTATCGACCACGCCGCCCATACCGGAGACATTGCCGGCCTCCGTGGTCGACGATTGCCGACTGATGTCCTTAGACCGAGCGCTACGCGCGATACACAACCCCACGGACAGCGACACACTGCAGCACGCCCGCGAGCGTCTCAAGTTTGAGGAACTGATGTACATTCAGGCCGATATGGTGCGGCGCAACCTCCACCATCGTCGCCAATCCATAGGACACCTGATGCCGCGCGTAGGCCGTTACTTCAACACCTTCTACGGCAGTTGCCTACCCTTCAGCCTCACCGAAGCGCAAAAACGCGTCGTACGCGAAGTACACGCCGATATGCGCACCGGCCATCAAATGAACCGTCTGGTGCAGGGCGATGTGGGCAGCGGCAAGACACTCGTTGCTCTTATGACCATGCTGCTGGCCCTCGACAACGGATACCAAGCATGTCTGATGGCCCCCACCGAAATTCTGGCCGGGCAGCATTACGAGACACTGACGTCCATGGCCGCGCAAATAGGCGTCAACATCAAACTGCTGACCGGATCGACACCGGCAGCACAACGACGCAAAATACATGCGGGACTGCTGGACGGCAGCATACACATCCTTGTAGGCACACACGCCGTACTCGAAGACACTGTACAATTCCACAACCTCGGCCTTGCCGTCATCGATGAACAACACCGCTTCGGCGTAGCCCAGCGTGCGCGTATGTGGTCCAAGAACAATGTGCCGCCGCATATTTTGGTAATGACAGCCACGCCTATACCGCGCACATTGGCCATGACCGTCTACGGCGACCTCGATGTATCCGTCATAGACGAATTGCCACCCGGACGCAAGCCGGTGACAACAGTGCTACGCTATGACAACCAACGTCTGCAAGTTATGAAAGCCCTGGCTGCACAACTACGCCAAGGCCGCCAAGCATACATTGTACACCCCCTTATACACGACAACCCCAAGCTGGAACTGCGCAGCGTCGAAGAAGGCTACGACATCATCCGCGAGACATTCCCGCAATACAAGGTTGCTCTGGTTCACGGACAATTAAAACCGGACGAAAAAGACTACCAAATGCGGATATTCGTCGAGGGCGAGGCTCGCATAATGGTCGCCACAACCGTCATCGAAGTGGGCGTCAACGTGCCCAACGCCTCCACAATGATTATCGAAAACGCCGAGCGTTTCGGCCTGAGCCAGTTGCACCAACTGCGCGGACGCGTAGGCCGCGGTGCCGACCAAAGCTACTGCGTGCTTATGGCGCCGGCCAAACTGAGCCGCGACAGCCGACAACGTCTCGAACTGATGACCCAAACCACCGACGGCTTTGTAATCGCCGAGGCAGACATGCGTATGCGCGGACCCGGCGACATCGAAGGCACAATGCAAAGCGGTATACCCTTCGACCTGCATATTGCCAACCTCGCCACCGATGGCCAAATCATACAAATGGCCCGCAATGCCGCCGAGAAATTGCTGGCCGCCGACCCCGCCCTATCAGACCCGGCAAATGCCGCCTTTGCCGAGGAATTGCGTTCGGTCCTCGACCGCACTGCCGACTGGAGCCGCATATCCTGATGCAGACGGCAGTGCACCAAGGACGGACCACCGCGCCGCCAGGCACATATATTCTTATATCGATGCGCGTACGGCCCAAAGTCCGCATATAAGCACAACGGCTGTATCAAAATGGCGGGTTAGGTGGGGCGCAATACATTGCGCCCGCAGCGACTACAGGTAATACTGCATAATACACAGGAAATCATAATATCATCCTTCTGCTGCGCGGGCGCAATGTATTGCGCCCATATAGGGCTTACCTATGATGACACAGCTCCCGCCGTTTTCAGAGAACTCGAAATACTTCGAGTCTAAGCGAAGTTTTGTCTTACCGAAATCTTACGCCGGCATCAAAAGCCGAGTCGGAGATTTTAGTCACCTTACCGATATCGACCCGTTTAAGTTTGGGACACTGTCCGAAAGCGTGATCACCGATACTTGTGACATAGTCCAAAGTGACGTTGCGCAGGCCGGAGCAACGCCAGAAGGCATACGATGAGATTGTAGTTACGGCACCTATATCCGCAGTTGTCAAGCCGCGGCAGCCGCTGAAGGCATAGGAGCCTATCTGCGTAATGCTTCTCAATTTGACACTTGTCAAGCCGGCACAATCGGCAAATGCGCTGTCACCTATATGCGTAACAACGCTCAGTTTGAGGCTCGTCAGACCGGTACAGCCCGAGAAGGCATTATCGCCTATATGCGTAATATTGCTCATTCGGAGGTCAGTCAGGCCGGTACAACCCGAAAAAGCCTTGCTCCCGATATGCGTAATATTACTCAGGTGAACTCTTGTCAAGCCTTTGCAATCGGCAAAAGCCGATTTACCGATAGAGGTCAAGCCGCCAATCTTTATGGACTTGAGGCCGCGGCATCCGGCAAAACTCTTCTCGGCGATTGAAACCACCATGTAAGTTTTGCCTCGATACGTCACCTTGGACGGAATGGTTATATCGCCGGCATATGATTGATGTCCGCGCACCACCTTGCAGGCGTCTCGACCATCCGAATCATTAATGCTGTAGCAGATTCCGCCTACCGTAAAATCATAGTCATGAGCCGAGGCGCTGAAAGCCCACAGAAGCATTGCCATCAATGGCATAAGTCGTTGCAGTCGTTGTTTCATCGTTCAAAGCATTTATCATGTGAATAATCAAGAGCATAGGTTACAGTTAAATCTGTACTGTAAAGTTAGCAAAAGTTTTCCGTACCCGAAAAATTTTTGCCAAACAAATTTTCGCCCGTCACAAATTAAAGATTTCGATAAGTAGAACAACGGATATTCACCACACGACCTTCGGGGGTGTCAGATAGCACACGCCTATTTTATGAGATCTACCGGGAGTGATTTTTTCGGCGTCGGGAAAAATTTGTCGGCGTAAAATTTTGCCATATTGGCAAATATGCGTACCTTTGCGAGCCATTACGACTATGGCCGTCCTACCAGCGGCCAAAAAGTGTACATACAACAACCGAATAAAACATTCTATAGAAATGAAAAAAGGCATACATCCCTCCAACTACCGCGAAGTGGTATTCAAAGATATGTCCAACGACGAAATCTTTATCACTCGCTCGACCGTGGCCACCAAAGAGACTATCGACGTCGATGGCACAACCTATCCCTTGGTGAAGCTTGAAATCACCAGCTCGTCGCACCCCTTCTTCACCGGCAAGCAGAAACTTGTCGATACAGCCGGCCGCGTCGACAAATTCATGAGCCGTTACGGCAACCGCAACAAGAAATAATCGCGGGCATCACGCCGCAACACTCACGAGCGCACGCCGCGTCCTACATCCCAATGTAGGGGCGCGGCGTGCCGCATAAAATAAGCCGTCAGTATACATTTCATTCGACACGTCATTATGCAAAAAATCACCATCATCGTTCCGGCATACAACGAGGAGGCCAATCTCGAGGCACTCTACGACGCCTTATTGCCCTTGATGAACGGACAGATGCAACGCTATACGCCCGAGTCTTCAGACGCGGGAATGCTGGACAATTACGACTGGGAAGTACTGATGGTCAATGACGGGAGCCGTGACCGCTCGCTCGAAATCATGGCTCGGCTGCATGAGCGCGACCCTCGTTTTCGATATCTCAATCTCAGCCGCAATTTCGGCAAGGAAAACGCCATGCTTGCCGGTTTCGATTACGCCACAGGCGATGCCGCCGTCATCATTGATGCAGACCTGCAACACCCGGTGGCGACAATTCCGGAGATGGTATATTGGTGGGAACAGGGCTACGAAGACGTCTACGGCAAGCGTCTCAGCCGCGGACGCGAATCGTGGTTGCGTCGACGCCTATCGCTATCATATTACAAGATGCTTCAGCGCTCGACACGCGTCGACATCTTGCCCAACGTGGGCGACTTTCGCCTGCTGGATCGTCGCGCCTTGGATGCGCTGCGTCGCCTGCGCGAAACCCAACGGTACACCAAAGGCATGTATGCATGGATAGGCTTCCGCAAAAAAGAAGTCCTGTATTCCAATCTCGAACGTCACGGAGGACGGTCATCGTTCAATCTGCGCGGCCTATGCAATCTTGCCGTCGAAGGCATCACCTCCTACACCACCGCGCCACTGCGACTGGCCTCCGTCATCGGCCTGATCAGCGCGGCCGCTGCCATGCTCTACGCGCTTTATTTCCTCATCAAGACCATAGCCGTGGGCGATGACGTTCAGGGTTTCCCCACCCTCATCATCGTCATCCTATTCCTCGGCGGATGCCAACTCCTTGCCATCGGCATCATCGGCGAATACCTCGGCCGCATCTTCAACGAGACCAAACGCCGCCCATGCTATATTGTGGAAAGCTATGACGGCAAACCGGTAGACAATAATCCGCAGACGACATTCTGACACTAATTGCGGGCGACACCTTTACACACCCGCACCACGCACAATACCATTTCGGCTATGACAAATATTCAAAGCCCCTTGCCCACTGTGAATAAACATATTTCGCACAAACGTATTATCGGACTGGACGCAGTCAAGTTGATAGCCATGCTGTCGGTAGTGGTGTCGCACTCAATCAATGTCCTAATTGCTTATAAGCAGGACTTGCCTATGTCCACCATCTGCCATTCACTGACCGCCGGCGGCGTCCCCCTGTTCTTCATGGTCAGCGGCTACCTGCTGTTAGGACGCAAGGAAACGACTTACAAATACGTCACCCACAAGATTTGGGCGATAGTGCGCTATATTGCTGCAGCCTGCATACTGTACTGGGCCGTGATGGCGCTCATACATTGGGATTACACCCAAATTAAGAATTGCGCCTCCGAATTTGTAAATACATTTATGCTGCGAGGGCCGTTCACCCCGTTTTGGTTTCTGTGGACTATGGCTGTCATCTATCTGCTGCTGCCGCTGATACATCGTTTTTACACACGTCACACCCGAGCTTTTGCATGGGCGGTAGCCCTGCTGGGCGTATTTTGCATCCTGCTTTTCGCCGCCCAGTTTACGGGTTTAAGATACAGCGACCGCACCCTGCACCAACCGCTGAAAATGTGGAAATGGATGTTTTTCTTCGCTGCGGGCGGAGTCCTCAGGGCTTACCCGGCTCCTCGCCTGCACTGGGGTTGGATTGCGATATGCGCCGCTATTCTCAACGCCGCACAGCGCTACTACCTCGAGCCGGTCATCAACGACACTTCCAATCTCGCATTTGCCGGATCACCGGTATCGCTACTATTCTACCTTGCCATATTCTGCTGGGCCGTACAGCGCAAATGGGGCGAGAATTACGTTCTGCACACCAGTGGCGTCCTGTTTATGCCGGTATACACGATACATTATATTATCATTCAGAATCTCACATCGTTGCACGACCTCGGCTTCGGCTCATACATCACCTATCCGCTGCTGATATGCGTGTTCTCGGTGGCCGCTTCGCTTATCCTTCTGCGACTGCCCGTCAAAGGCGGCATGGGGCGATATTTCAAGCTGTGAATCCTTAGCGACCGTTCCCATCATTCCCATAAACCTCAAAAATACACGAGAGCCGTCATCCTTGCGGATGGCGGCTCTCGCTGTATCGAGTATTTATGTACTCTCTAACTCAGAAGATTAGTCCTCGTTGAGGTTGACGCGCTTGAAAGCGACAGCAACCAAGCCCTTGGACGAAGCTTCGAGGTACTGGCCTACGGAAAGCTTACCGTCCTTGACGTATTCCTGTTCCATAAGGCAGGACTCTTTGAAGAACTTGTTGAGACGACCGTTGGCGATGTTTTTGATCATAGCCTCGGGCAGGTTTGCAGCCTTAGCCTCAGCAGTTTCTTTGGAGATCTTGCGAGCCTTGTCAGCTTCTTCCTGAGTGAGCCAGCCTTTGGCCATATTCGATTCGATATGGTCTTCGCTGTCTACGAGGTTGGGGTTGATGCCTGCTTTGTGCAGTGCAGCGTCTACGGCTTTCTTGACGAGTTCTTCCTTTGTTTTCTCGATGGCTACGGAGAGTTCCGAGTCAACGATGTTTTGAGGAACGGCCTCGCGATTAACAGCCACGGGGTTCATGGCTGCAACCTGCATAGCCACGTCGCGCATCACCTGTGCATCAACGCCTTCGAGGTTGAAGGACACGATGGTGGAGAGCTTATTGCCAAAGTGGTTGTACGAGGTCACGGAAGCGCCTTCGAGGTATTCGTAAGCGGAGATTTCGGTCTTTTCGCCGGTCTTGCCGCTTTCTTCAACCACGAGTTCGGCCACGGTGCGGCCGTCGATGGTGAGAGCCTTGAGCTCGTCGATGCTCTTGACTTTATTCTCGAGGGCGAGGGCGAGGAGCTTCTTGGTCAGCTCGACGAAAGTGGCGTTCTTGGCCACGAAGTCGGTCTCGCAATTGAGAGCAACGATAGCTGCGAAGTTGTCCTTGACATCTGCGAGGACGCAGCCTTCCGAAGCCTGACGGTCTTCGCGCTTGGCGGCGATGGCTTTACCTTTTTGACGCAGGATTTCGACAGCGGCATCCATGTCGCCGTTAGTCTCGGTCAGGGCTGCCTTGCAGTCGCTGAGGCCTGCGCTGGTCAGGTGGCGGAGTTTTTTGATGTCTTCGATTGTAACTGCCATTGTAGTGGAGTCTTATAATTGAATAACTATTTACTTAAAGATTGTTGTAGATTACTCGGCAGCGGGAGCTTCGGCGGCGGGAGCCTCAGCGGCTTCAGCAGCGGGAGCAGCCTCTTCGGCAGCTGCGGCCACTTCGCTGCGGCGTACGCGGCGACGTTCGCGCTTGGGAGCTGCGCCTTCTTCGGCACCTTCGCCGGCGGCTTCGGTGTCTACCTTCTCGGCTTTACGCTCTTCCAGGCCTTCGGCCATAGCTGAGCATACGGCATCGAGAACCACTTCGATGCTCTTGGAAGCATCATCGTTGGCGGGGATTACGAAGTCGATGTTCGTGGGATCGGAGTTGGTGTCGACCATAGCGAACACGGGGATACCGAGGCGGTTGGCTTCGGCTACGGCGATGTGCTCCTTGAGTACGTCTACTACAAAGAGTGCGGAGGGCAGACGGTTGAGGTCGGCGATGCTGCCGAGGTTCTTCTCGAGCTTGGCACGCTGACGTGTAATCTGCAGTTTCTCACGCTTGGAGAGGTTGTCAAAAGTGCCATCCTTGCTCATCTTGTCGATGGAAGCCATCTTCTTGACGGCTTTGCGGATGGTGGGGAAGTTGGTGAGCATGCCGCCGGGCCAGCGTTCGATGACGTAGGGCATGCCTATTGCGGTGGCTTTGTCGGCCACTACTTGTTTGGCCTGTTTTTTGGTGGCTACGAACAGCACTTTCTTGCCGGATTTGGCGATGCTCTTGAGTGCTGCAGCAGCTTCTTCGATCTTGGCTGCGGTCTTTACAAGGTCGATGATGTGGATACCGTTACGCTCCATGAAAATATAGGGAGCCATAGCAGGATTCCATTTTCTTTTGAGGTGACCGAAGTGGCATCCTGCTTCGAGGAGTTGTTCAAATGTTGGGGTTGCCATGATTTGATGGTAGGTGTTTGTTTACGTTCTTTTTGGTAATTACAACCCTGGGGTAGGGAACGTGTCCATCTCCGGGGTTTAGATACTAAACACGGGGCTCCGACGTCGGGCATTGACGCCGTCTGTGGCGTCGGGGCTATAGAGTCAGGCGGCTAAGCGGCTTGCAAGCATCGTGTGGTACTCGCGGCCATACCGCCGGTGGACATTAACGCTTGCTGAACTGGAAGCGCTTGCGTGCTTTGGGGCGACCGGGTTTCTTACGCTCGACAGCGCGGGGGTCACGAGTCACGAAGCCATGCTTACGCAGCAGTGCTTTGTCTTCGGGGTTAACCTTTACGAGAGCGCGGGCGATGCCCAGGCGCAGTGCTTCGGCCTGTCCTTTGTAGCCACCGCCATCGAGGTTGACGTGGATGTCGTAGTTGGCGAGTACATCAAGCACCATCAGAGGTTGCTTAACGATATACTGCAGGATGGACGAGGGGAAGTATGTCTCTAAGGAACGTTTGTTGATTGTGATGACGCCGGTGCCTTCTTTGAGTATCACGCGGGCGACGGCGGCCTTACGGCGGCCTAATGCATTAACTGTTTCCATGCGTCGTTATTTCATTTTGTTGATGTCGATAAGTACGGGGTTTTGAGCCTCGTGGTCATGCTTCGGTCCGTTGTAGACATGGACGTTGGCAAGCAGGGCACGACCCATGCGATTCTTGGGCAGCATGCCTTTGAGTACGCGCAGGAACAGGGGGTGTTTGCCGGGCTTGATGTGCTTGTTGTAAGACTTTTTCATCAAGACCTCGGGTGTAGCCTCACGCTGACCGCCGGGATAGCCGGTGTAGTTGAGATAGATGCGGTCTGTCATCTTCTTGCCGGTCAGGACAATCTTGTCGGCGTTGATGATGATTACATAGTCGCCGCACTCTACGTGGGGCGAGTAGCTGGGCTTGTTTTTGCCGCGCAGAATCTTGGCAACTTGGGAGCAGAGGCGACCAAGTACCTGATCGGTGGCGTCAATCACTACCCACTTGCGCTCGACGCTTTGGGCGTTGGGCATAGATGTTTTGTAGCTTAAAGTATCCACTTTTAAGATTTTGTTTAACAATTAGTTAATACGGTCACAGCCATCGTCGGCACTCGGCCAAAAGTGCCGCCGGACTGCGCCCAATTGATGCTTTTTGGACATAATCGGCCTGCAAAGGTACGCATTTTAATCCGTTACACCAAAATATTTTAACCCGAATTTTTCTGCGCCCGTTTCCAGCCGCCTTATCTTTAGTTTTCAGTCGTCTTATCTTTAGTCTTCAGCCGCCTTGCGTGTGCAGCAAAACCCCGATTTCGGCAATGACTCCTCTTTCGTTTCCGCCAAAGGCAGCCGACCATCATTATCGGTTGCCCTTGGCGCGGTTGTGGGTCTTACACAGCATTTGACAATTATCAATCGAGGTAGCCCCTCCCCTACTCCATGCCGTAACGTGGTCCGCATCCATCTCAGAGAGTTTGTAAATCCGTGTACGATTGTTGCCGGTGCCGATAGCGCACAATGGGCAGTTAGACACTCCGTTGGCTCGCGCCTGTTGGGTTTGACGGTTATATACTGCCTTTTTTGTTGATTCCTCGAAGATTCGTACTTCGAGAAGTTCGGGATGCTGTTCGCCGCCAAGCAGATATTCGTAGATATTAGCGCGTTTGCCTATGGAGTCATCTTGCAGCAACACATCAACACGAGCATTTAGCGCGACGCGGTCGTAGGGCGTTGTGTGGTAAAGCTCATATAGTCGCCCCCATTCAAGGCCGGCCATGCTTTCGGTGGTGTCGAACAATCCTGAAACCCAGTCGATGACAGAGTTAAAGTAGTTTTCAAGTTCCGATATGGTGGTGTCGGAGCGATGGCCGCTCATATACGCGTCGATAGACATTCCTTTTGCGCGACTTATCCAGTCAAGAGCACATTCAAGGTATTGCTGACGTTTCACGTCGCCCTTTATGTAGTGGCTCCATTTCTGTATGGCGGCATTTTGCGAGTTGCTGAATACGGCTTTGGCTGCCGTAACGAATGGGCCGCTATGCACGGCGTTGCGCCGTTCCTGGGGATTGAGCGGCACACCTACAATATTGATGGTTTCAAACCACTCTTTAATCTCCGGCTCTGTGCCCTCACACACGAATATCACAAGGCGCGATTTGAGTATTTTCTTTTTTAACACATCGTCGAGGCCGGTAAAGTATGTTTCGCGGCCGTTATGCAGTATAGCAAATTTGTCGGTTACGAAGCGTCCGAAGGAGGTAATGCGCTGTTGACCGTCCAACACTTCAAGCTGCCCGGAAGGTGTCAGGTTGAAGTAGATAAGTCCGAGGGGATAGCCTTTAAGCAGGGAGTTGATAACTGCAACGTCTTTCTTGCCATCGTTGTAAATATAATGACGTTGGTATTCGGGCTGGATGGTGAGTTTCCCATCGAGGCCGAAAAGACCTCTACCCTCGGATTTATTATAGACAAAGCCTTTACAGACATCGCCTACTGTAAGGTCTATGCGAAGTGTAGTCTTCATTTTCTTCTGCGTATTAGGATTCTACGATAACATACTTCTAATTTGCCATCTTCATTTCGGTAACACAATTTGCCACGTCTAAAACCTTTATGTTCCTTAAAAAGTGCATTACATTCCTCTTGCGACAAATTGGCACTTATTCCATACGAATAACCCATATCTCCACCATCAATGCCAAGTATCTCAAATTGGTCAGGGCAGTATTTATCAAGAAATGTTATAGGCACCCCCATTGCTCCATCATAATCAGCAGGGATGGCGTCGCCATATGGGATTTCGATTGCATCGTAATTGATGTAATGAAAATACTTTTTCCCAACCAGCTCCTTATGCTTTGAAAATCGTATATTGTCGGCCATCGACATAAGCGCAAGCGGCTCGTGACGTTCTCCGTGGTCGATATTTGTAAACCAACGCACACCTTTGACACGGATAAATTTGCGGCCCGATTCGTCTATACGCCACCCGGCAGCATTCAAAGGGTACTCTTGCGGTACTTCAAACTCACGGTCGCCGCTGTGGATTGTAACACCAAGCCACATTTTATCAGCCATTATCAAAGGAAATGCTTGTGGGTAGGTAATGGCGTTTACATTTCCTATAATGATAAACTGCTTGTTTGCCTCGGTTATCCATGCAAGGAAATCGCGGAAAAGCGAGAAAGGCGGATTGGTAATTATTATATCGGCTTGATCACGCAGAGCAGTAACCTCGGGGCTTTTGAAATCACCATCGCCATCGAGATAATTCCAATGCAGGTCTTCGATGTTTATATGGCCGTCGCCTGTAATATCACTGTCAAGAATGAAAATCTTGCCGTGTGTCTTGGATTTGTCGGCGTTGAACTGCGGCGATGATTGTTCGTAATCAGAGAACAAGCCGCCCAAAATCATTTTCTTACTTTCGGGGGCATAGCTCGTCGAAATCAGTTTCTTTAAGCCGAGAGCATCAAATTTGGCCGCAAAGTATTTTGTAAAATTGCTCCATTCGGGGTCATCGCAAGGCAATAGCACCGTTTTATTCCTGAACACATCAGGATTATACTCGAGATACGCGTTCATCTCCACCTCAATATCATGATACTGAGTGTAAAACTCATCATTCTTCCCGGCTTGTGCTGTTCGAAGGTCTTCGTTTGCCATAGGACTTCATTTTTCATGCCACAAGCTCCAAATGACAATGATGTATAACAAGAAAAGCGGGAGCCTATATTGTTGCCCATTCCGCTGTTAGTGGCTCTCGCATTGCCAAGTAGTCAGAATAGGCAACGAAGACTCCACGCTTATTATGCAAATACCCAAACTCATCTCAAGCGTTTGCTCAAAATGGATTGATTAGGTATATACATACCCGTGGCGTCTATCGTTGCAGGTTCTTCGACTACTGTGTTCGAATTTGCGAGATTCCTAACAGCAAAGAACAAGCGCCAATAAACGCTTTCATATTTAAGTCCTCAGCGGCACCGTTACTCTTAACGGCTATATGCTTAGAGGTTCGATTGCAAATTTACGAATTTCTATCGGATTAGCCACCGCCAGCCCAGCATATCTTAAAAAAAAGTTCATATACCTAATAGAACAATATTTTTGCTGTCTATGATGCCTCGGCGCCCCCCCTACTTTTAGGATATGCCGGCGAGTAACTCGACTAACATTTGTCCAATTTTTGGGTATTGCCGTGCAGGTGGCGTAGGACTAATTTTGCATACGAAAAATAAAGACGAAATCCGACGCGCCCGATGAGGGGATAATAGCGCGGAGATACTATACTAACACACAATAGGACAATTCAATGGAAAAACTCATCACACGGCTGTCCGCCGTTGCTGTCTGCCTGGCCATAGGTACGAGCTGCGCCTGCGCGGCAGCAGACAACGCTACGGACAGCGTCAAGACAGCCAAGCGCCCCTTCCTGTCGCGACTGAGCGTCGGCGGATATGGCGAAGTGGCCTACAGCCGCAATTTCTACAGCGACAATGTCAACCGCTACAGCCACGCCGCCGACTACCGCAACGCGCCCTCGCACGGACGTTTCGACATCCCGCACGTCGTGGTTATGCTCGGCTATGACTTCGGACGAGGATGGACACTGGGCAGCGAAATCGAATTTGAGCACGGCGGCACCGAGAGCGCCGTCGAAATCGAAAACGAGGAAGTCGGCGAATACGAAAAGGAAATCGAACGCGGCGGCGAGGTCGCCCTCGAACAATTCTGGATTCAGAAGTCCTTCCGTCCGCAGTTCAACATCCGCGCCGGCCACCAGGTGGTCCCCGTAGGCGAGACCAACGCCCACCACCTGCCCACCGAGTTCTTCACCGTCTACCGCCCCGAGGGCGAGAACGAGATCCTGCCCTGCACTTGGCACCAGACCGGCATCGAGGTCTGGGGCCGCGCCGGGGCATGGCGCTACGAGCTTATGGGACTGGCCGGGCTCAACTCGCTGCATTTCTCCAAAGACCGATGGATCAACGGCGGTGCCGCCAGCGCCTTCGAGTTCTCCCCGGCCAATAAATACGCCGTAGCCGCCCGTATCGACAATTTCAGCATCCCCGGACTGCGTCTGAGCCTCAGCGGATACTACGGCCACAGCTTCAACAACACCCAGATGGCCGACAACGGCAAGTACAAGAACGTCAAAGGCGAAGTGGCCATCGGCACCTTCGGCCTACACTACGCCGGCGGCGGATGGATTGTGCGCGCCAATGCCGACTACGGATACCTCGGCGATGCCGAAATCATCAGCGACTACAACCGTCAGCAATCCAAGACCTCTCCCTACAAGCGCACCAACGTCGGCAAAGGCGCCTGGACCGCCGGAACAGAGTTCGGCTACGACCTGCTGCGCCTATTCCCCGGCAAGCACCCCAATGACAGCCGCCTGTACCTGTTCGGACGTTACGAATACTATGATGCATTCGTCCCGACAGCCAACCTGCCTTCATACACCTGGACCGAGCGCCATCGCATCGCCCTGGGCGTCAACTACTACCCTCTGAAACAGATAGTCATCAAGGCCGAGTTCTCCGAGCGCTTCCTGCACAGCCGATACAACAACGAGCCGTCTGTCAATATCGGCATCGCCTACTCCGGCTTCTTCCTCTAAACCCTCACCAAGACACAAATTCATCGAAACACATATAATACTATACACTCATGTACAAAAAAATTCTCCCGGTACTTGCTACCGCGCTGCTTTTCGGCTCTTGCAGCGACAACAACGAGCCCAACGATCCGACAAACGACAAAGACGCCAAATACGAGGCCATCGCACAGCAGTACCTCGACAACACCGTCAATATCACGTATAAGAACCTGGCCGACAACGCCGAGCAACTTGTCAACGACCTCGCAGCCTTGCAAGCCGCCAAGACCGACGCCAATGTCGAAAAAGCCTGCAAGACCTTCCTGGCCGCTCGTCAGTGGTGGGAACGCAGCGAAGCCTTCCTCTTCGGCGCCGCCGCCGACTTCGGCATCGACCCGCACATCGATTCGTGGCCGCTGGACCGCGCCGGGCTCGTAGCCGAAATGTCTAACACCGACCACATTGCATCTATGGCTGCCGAAGACGGCGACGAATGGGCCGGTGCACACCTCGGTCCGGAACTCCTTGGCTTCCACGGCATAGAGTACATCATCTTCGCCGACGGCCAGCCCAAAGCCGCAAGCGCCATCCCCGACAATGAACTCACCTATGCCATCGCCGTAGCCGGGGATCTGCGCAACAAGACCTTCCAGCTGCAAGTATCCTGGGCCGGGGCTGACAACGCGCCCGCCGACCGTGTCCAGAAACTTGACGACCTCGAATGGGCCTACACCGTGGCCAACGGCGAGTACTCCTATGGCGAGAATATGCTCAACTCAGGCAATGCCGGCAGCACCTACCGCTCCTGGACCAACGCCATGCAGGCCATCGTAGACGGCGCCATCGACATCGTAGATGAAGTAGGCACACAGAAAATCGGCAAGCCCCACACCGGCGAGGACGTCAACTACATCGAGTCGCCCTACAGCCACAAGTCCATCACCGACTTCCACGACAATATGATTAGTGTCGAAAACGCCTATATGGGCGGCATCGAAGGACGCCGCGACCCGAGCAAGTCGCTGCACAGCTACATCAAGAGCGTCAACGCCGAACTCGATGCACGCGTAGTCGCCGCCATCGCCAATGCCGAAGAAAAGATTGCCGCGATGAAGGCACCCTTCGTAAGCAACTACACCGATGCCTCCGCCGCAACTGCCATGGCTGCTTGCAGCGACCTTGTAGATGTACTTACCGAAGTCAAAGCCCAACTTGCCAAATAACCTAACCACTGAGATATGAACTACGTATATCCGGCATTGATAGCGTTGATGGCCTTCGCCACCGCCTCGTGCAGCGACGACAAGCCCACGCCAAAGCCCGATACCAAAGACGACCTCGCCGACGAATACTACGCCGGCGGGCGTCTTGGTACAACATTCAACACCTCGGCCACAGCATTCTCCGACCCCACCCCGGCTGTCGAAGAAGCCGGCATGGCCGACCGCTTCAAATACGGCGAATTGTTCTTTGAACGCACCTACAACCAAAGCACCAAGCCCTTCAACGGTCTCGGCCCGCTGTACGTACGTTCGTCCTGTATGTCCTGCCACCCCGGATACGGCCACGGCAAACGCATGGAGCGCTACCGCGCCAACGACTGGGGCAACGGATACCTGCTTGTACTCACCGACCGCAACGACAATTACCTGTCATCACTGACCGGTATGCCGCAGACCAAAGCCGTCGAACCGTTCAAAGCACCATTGGACGAAGAAAAAATCGTAATCAAATGGTTGCCCTACACCGACGAATGGAACAATACCTTCCCCGACGGCGAGACCTACTCGCTGATATACCCGGAAGTTACCATCCCCGAAGACGCGTTCTACGTGCCGCTGGAAGTCAACAATCAGCCTATCTCCTACTCCGACCTCGTGGTACGCCTCGAGTCCACCATCGGCATCTACGGCACCGGGCTGTTAGACGCCATCGATGACGACGATCTAAAAGCCCAGTACGCCCTCGAAGAGAAATACGGGGCACGCATCAACCCCGCCATCTTCAAGAACGGCGAATGGACCTCGCTTTACGGCAAGACAACCCACCCCAAGCGCTTCACCTACGCCCTATCCCGCGGTCCGCTGCAAGACGCCGCCGGTGCCAACGCTATTTGGAACATTACCAACGTCACACGCAACGACCGCCGATACCACTATATGACGGCAGCTTACGCGCGCAAAGCTGCAGCCGACCCAGATGTCCAATCCAAGTTCTACGCCTTCTTCCCCGAATGGAACAAGACGGGCAATGTCTCCGATGACATCTACAATTATCTGATGAACAAGGAACTGCCGGCAGAGATGACCGATGACGATTATGTGGATTTTATGATATGGCATCGCGGCTTGGCCGTCCCGGCTGCGCGCGACCTCGATGATCCGCAAGTCAAGAAAGGACGCGAACTGTTCACACAGATAGGTTGTGCCACCTGCCACCGTCCTACCTGGACCACAGGCGAAGACAAGTTCACCGACCCCAACGGCTTCTTCAAAGATGCGGATGCACGTCTGCCGCGCTATCCCAAGCAAAAGATTTGGCCGTACACTGATATGGTACAACACCGCCTCGAAATGGTTAATAATATCCGCACCGGCTGGTGCCGCACCACCCCGCTGTGGGGCCGCGGTCTCTCAGCTATATGCTCGGGTCACAGTGACCGCCTGCACGACTGCCGCGCTCGCAATACCCTCGAAGCCATCATGTGGCACGGCGCCGCCAATTCGGATGCACGTACCTCGGTCGAAAACTTCCGAAAGCTGTCCAAATCGGAACGCGATGCCGTAGTCCGCTTCATAGACTCAATCTAACGCAATGCAATGACATCCAAAAGTTTCCGTATTGCGCGAACACTATCCATCGGCACGCTCGCCGTACTCGCCGCCACGATGGCAGCGCTGTCGGCGGGCGTGGCCTGCGGATGGTCCGCGACCCTATATTCGTCTTGGCCGATGATGACGCTGTGGGGCCTTCTTGTCGCCGCTGCAATCACCGTCATCTATGCCACACGACTTTGGCGCCGTCCGTTCGTACTGACAATACATTTGGCCTTCATACTCATACTGGCCGGCGCCCTGGTGACACATTTCACCGGCAAGGAAGGTACGGTGCACCTTCGCATAGGCGAACACACCAACAGCATCATAACGGCACAAGGCGATGCCATACCATTGCCCTCTTATATCGCACTAAACGACTTTGACATCGAGACATATCCTGGGACAAGTACTCCCAAAGACTTTGTATGCGCCCTGACGGACAATACCGGCTCAGTCGTCACAGCCTCGCTTAACAGCCCGGGGCACATCGATGGCTGCGCAATACTTCCGGCAAGTTACGATGCTGATGGTGGCGGCGTGACACTAAGCGTCAACCACGACCCGGCAGGATTGTCGTTGACGTTTGCCGGATACATCCTACTGGCCGTAGCGCTCATCGTCTACTTCTTCGGCCGCCATTCGCAGTGGCGTGCCGCCATACGCCGACTATCGGCTACAGCGGCTATAATTCTGTTTTTCTCCATCAGCGCTAAAGCCGAACTATCGCCCAAAGCGTCAGAAGCGTTCAACACCCTCGCTGTATATCACAACGACCGAATTTGTCCGGTATCTGTATTGGCCCGTGATTTCACCGCAACAATTACAGGCGGAGCCTCGTCTTTTGATGGATACTCCGCCGAAGAAGTTTTCGCCGGTTTCATTTTTGATTTCGGCCATTGGAAATCTCAGCCGATTATACGGGTCAAAGACAAAGAACTATGTCGAATTCTCAACTGCAATGAGCATGTGTCTTATTATGATTTCTTCAAAGCAGTGACATCGGGGCGCATAGACGCCGAGCATCCGAGCGACAGCCGCAAACGCGCCGACATTGACCGCTTTGAGGCAGTCAATATGGCTGTAAGCGGCGAATTATTGAAAGTGTTTCCCATGCGCGACAGCTCCGGCATAGTGACGTGGTACGCGCCCACGGACCGTCTGCCGGCAGATATGGACGGAGACAAATGGATGTTTGTACGCAAAGCGCTGGGCCTGCTCAACGAACAAATTCTATGCAACGACGGCGCTACACAATGTCAAATCTTGGAGGCCATAGGTCGTTATCAACGTCACGAAACCGCCGGAATGCTTCCGTCACCGGAACGTCTATCGATGGAACGGACTTACGCCAAATTGGCCGCCGGACATACTCCTGCCGTTGTGGCGGTCATTATAGGCGTACTATTGTACATCATGATGGCGGCAGGCCGTATAAAGCCACATCTTCTGAAACGATTAGGCTTTTCATCGGCGGCGTTGCTGTGGCTTTGGTTGACCATAATGATTGCACTGCGCTGGGTCATCTGCGACCATATACCAATGTCAAACGGTTACGAAACGATGCAATTCCTGGCTTGGTGTCTGACCACAGTCACTATAGTGTTTAGTCGCACCTCGGTACTATTGCCTATGGGTATACTGGCCGCCGGATTGGCAATGTGTGTCGCCTCTATGAGCGGCGCCGGAGCATCAGTCACCGGATTGATGCCGGTGCTCAATTCGCCGCTACTGTCAGTGCACGTTGCAATGGTGATGCTGTCGTATGCGCTGTTTATGCTTATGGCTCTGACGGGCGTGACATCCCTGATACGGAGCAATGATGCGACACGGCTTGCCGACATCAGCCGCGTGATGCTGTACCCGGCATTGACATTATTGACTATCGGTATGTTTATCGGAGCCGTCTGGGCCAATGTCTCTTGGGGACGATATTGGGGATGGGATCCCAAGGAGGTATGGGCGTTGATTACAATGATTGTATATGCCCTGCCGGCACACCCGACACTACTGCCGGCTCTGACACGTCCGCGTGCCTACCATATATACATGGTCGTCGCTTTTATCAGCGTCATAATCACGTATTTCGGTGTCAACTTCATACTTGGCGGGCTACACGGATACGCATAGCCGCAACCGATGTGCATCCACAAAAAAAACGGTGGCAACACTGCGTATCTTTCGCAATGTCGCCGCCGTTATTTTGTACGGTCGCGTCCGAGGCCTAACCTTGTACCGACTCGACATCCTTCAATTCGATAATATGATGCAAGATGGCGTAAATGGTCAAGCCTGCCGATGAATGGATGTTGAGTTTGGAACTGAGATTGCGGCGATAGGTAGTGACGGTATGAAACGATAGGCGCAAGCGGTCGGCTATCTCCTTATTAGATAATCCACAAGAAACAAGGCGTACAATATCGCGTTCGCGAGGAGATAATAGATCTTCATCATCAGACACAGATACTCGGCAATCATCGACTTCGGGTACAACACAGTCTTTTGTATGTTCACGCAATCGCTTTTCAAGACGCTCAGCCGCAGGAATTAACAACTTTTCCTCAACCTCACAATGGCGCTCCATATTATGGCCACAGACATATATATCCGTAAGAGCCTGACTGAGCACCGGAGTATTAAGCATACGGCAATGCTGTACGAAAAGATTCTTCAGCTCGCGCAATTTCAACGTCATACTACCATGCTTCGATGCAAAGTCCCGTATATTAAAGCCGGAGACAAGCGCTCCTGCGACCAAACTCTCGACATATCCGAATAGTCGTGTTTCCTCATATTTTATATGATTATGCACTTCGGTCATATATTCATCGAAGAACCTGAGAACCAGCAGCGCAGCATTATTCATTTCCGACCGGTGCAACCCTCTGATAAGCAACTCCTTTATTTCGGAAAGCATAAAGTCGGAGATAAACGAATGTGAATTTCGCAGATAAGACAAAAGTATCGGCAGTGATACCTCACCATCGGTGTCGTCCTCTCGCTCGGTTACGATATTGGATACAGCCAAGAAAGTCGTTGAATCGATGCCGTATGCATCGCAAATCTCGGCAATAGTACTGCCACCGGTACCAAACGGTATATCAAAACAACTGAGTACGCGCAACATCCGCGTATCATCATCTATAATGTCTCGTATGCGATTCGACGCTTTGAATGATTGGTGTGTGTCTGCCATATATATTTATAACCTGAAGCCTGCATCTCATCATCCGGCAAGCCGATGCAAAGGTACAATGGCCGCAGAAAGTACAACATACCCGATTTTAAGGATTTTTAGGATCTAAGAAGATCTTTATATACCAAAAAATAGTGAACCCTCATCACAAGCCACCTCCGATAAGCCCCAAGCCACTGCACGTATCGGCATACACGCTCAAAATATACGTCCGGACATCGGCTGTCTATGCCTATATGTCCGGACGCTTATACATTCCCCTATTCTTTTTTTTCAGTCGTCTAATGGATTAGGCTCGTTGGGATGGGTGTACCAGCGGGAGTACATCAGATAATTATGCGCGATTTTCTGGTTGATTTCGCGGCTTTGTTCGGGGTCTACCTTTTTGATATACTTTGCCGGAGCGCCGGCCCACAGTTCGTACGGACCTATCTTGGTATTGGACAGGACCACGGCGCCGGCGGCAACGATAGCCCCCTCGCCCACTACGGCGTTATCCATGACCACGGCGCCCATGCCTACCAAGGCGAGGTCGTGTATATCCGCGCCGTGTATGGTGACGTTATGTCCTATGGAAACGTCGTTGCCGATGGTGATGGTGGATTTGCGGAAAAGCGTGTGCAGTACGCTGCCGTCTTGAATATTGACGCGGTCGCCGATGGTGATGGTATTGACATCGCCGCGCAGGACCGTGCCAAACCATACGCTGCATTTTTCGCCCATAGTGACATCGCCGATGATGGTGGCGTTCTCGGCCAGAAATGTGTCTGCGCCTATCACCGGAGTGTGTCCGCGCAGTGGAATGATTAATGCCATTGCTATATATCTATTTTGATAGGTTACATCGGAATGATTAGTTGCGCGTTAGCGGCCGGGTTTTCTTTTCGAGCCAAGTGCGCTGAACGCTGTTCAGCATCGGAGTAAGGCGCGAACGTACCATGCGGTGGTAGTCGTTGACCCATTCGATCTCGGCATCTGTCATCATGTCCACATCAAACAGCGATAGGTCGAAGGGACATAGTGTCAGCGTTTCGAAGCGATAGAACTTGCCGAACTCGGTAGTCATAGCCTCGGTGGTCAGCTCAAGGTTTTCGCAACGTATGCCATGGACATTCTCGCGGTAAAGTCCGGGCTCATTGGATGTAATCATACCCGGAGTCATCGGCGCCGGCACATAATTGAGACGAATGCTCTGCGGCCCTTCGTGCACGTTGAGGAAGTGGCCCACGCCGTGTCCGGTGCCGTGCAGATAGGTCAGGCCCTGTTTCCACAGAAATTGCCGTGCAAGTATGTCAAGTTGCATACCCACAGTTCCTTGCGGGAATACGGCGGTAGCCAAAGCGATATGGCCTTTCATCACCAGGGTGAAGTCGTGGCGCTGTTCGGCTGTGCTCTCGCCTATGGCGATTGTGCGCGTGATGTCCGTGGTGCCGTCAAGATATTGAGCGCCGCTGTCTATCAGCAGCAGACTGCCGCGATGTATCTCCGCATTAGACTCCTCGGTGGGGTCGTAGTGCACGATAGCTCCATGCGCACCGTAGCCGGCAATAGTACCGAAGCTTTCGTCAAAAAACAACGGCTGAGCCTGACGTGCTTGGCGGAAGATGCGTACAACGTCCAATTCGGTCAGGGGCAGGTCATTGTCTATATGTCTTTCGATTTCCATAAGGGCCGAAACAAGTGCTACGCCATCGCGCTCCATAGCGGCACGCACGCCGGCCAATTGTACTTTATTCTTAACGGCCTTGAGCATTCCGGCCGGCGAAGTAGCCAATACGGCACGCGCGCCAAGGGCATTAGTGACTGCTACGGCATTCTTGTCCGGCTGGGCAAGCACACGAATATCTGCCGGTAATGCCGCAATGAAAGACAGTACATCTCCGTATCCGGCCACGGCAACCCCGGCCACGGCGAGGTGGGCACGAACGGCCTCATCCAATTTATGCCCGTCTATGAACAAGGTGTTGCCCTTGGGTGACAGATACAAGAAGGACGTGACCACGGTAGTGTACGGCACATCGTGTGCACGAATGTTCAGCGTCCATACAATTTCGTCAAGAGCGCTGGTGAATATAGCGTCTGCGCCGAGGTCGGCAGCCGCAGTCAGTAAAGCGGCAATTTTGTCGGCAGCACTCTGACCGGCATACCGGATGTCGTGTACGAAGACCTTGTCCTGGGGCAGCGCGGGACGATCGGGCCACGTGTCGGCTATAGGGTCGAAGTCTGTCTTGAGTTCGATGCCGCGAGCGCCGAGGGTTGCAGCCAGGCTGTCGGCCTCGGTACGGCTGAACAACATTCCGTCCACGCCTACAGTGTTGCCTTGATGCAGGTTGTGCGTCAGCCACGTCAGGATGTCCGGAGTTTCGGGAAGGCCCTCCTTCATTAGCAGGATTTCGGTGCCGTCAAGCTGCTGCGCCGCCTGTATAAAGTATCGCGAATCGGTCCACAGCAATGCCTTATCCGCAGTGACTACCATGGTGGCGGCACTGCCTGTAAAGCCGCTGATGCGACGCAAAAAAGCCCAATGTGCGCCAATATATTCGCTCTGATGGGGGTCTGTCTTATTGATAATGGCGGCATCGACGCCGGCCTTGGCCATAAGTCCGCGAAGGACTGCAAGCCGTTGCGCTATCTCTGTTTTCATATAGCCGATAGTATTGGATTTATATATTTCTTTCGTTTTAAGTGCCCGGTATGGGGCATATACCACCTCGCCGGGGATTTATCAGACCACAAAAATACTAATTTTTTTGCTGTCGGGATACTTTTCGGCCGTTTTTCGTGCTTTCGTCAAAAAGTTTTTTTGTGCAGATGTTGTGTATGTCGCAAAAAGTGCTTAACTTTGCACTCGCAAACCGCACGAGCATGGTACCTTGGCCGAGTGGTTAGGCACCGGTCTGCAAAACCGTTTACAGCAGTTCGATTCTGCTAGGTACCTCACAAATGATGAATCCCGCTGTCGTACGGCGGGATTTACTTTTTTTTACGAAGCACTCCCCCCTATGCAGCCACTGGCCCGTAATATATGCCGCGATGCTGTCCGTACGCTCTGCGCACAGGCACGCCGCGTCATAGGCCTTGCGCTTCTTATCATATTGTTAGGCGGAACGGCGTCTTCCACGGCTATGGCCGAAGAAAGGCAGACGCTCAATCTTGACCTCACGGAGGGATGTGACACAACGGTATATCTTGCCACCTTCCTCCCGGGCAAACAGATATACGAACTCGAAGGGCACTCGGCACTGCGCATCGTTACACCGTATAGCGACACCGCCATCACCTGGGGTATGTTCGATTTCAACGCTCCGCACTTTGTATATCGCTTTGTCAAAGGCGAGACGGACTACAGCGTTGCAGCCGTGCCCTGGACTCCTTTCTTATATAGCTATGTGCGCCAAAGACGCGCCACCGTCTTGCAAAAGCTTAACCTCACTCGAGAGCAGATTCAACGCCTTATGGCTCTGGTCGAAGAAAATCTGCGTCCCGAGAATCGCGTCTACCGCTACAACTTTATCGCGGACAACTGTGCCACTCGTCCCCTGCAAATCATCGAAAAAACCATCGGCCAAGAATTGGATTTGGGACGTACCGGCATATATAGTTTTGACATTGGTGACGGGACTACATACCGTAACGTTATGCGCCGATACCACGCCAACTATCCGTGGTATCAGTTCGGCATTGACCTCGCGCTGGGCGATGACATCGACCGGCCAGTCGGAGGATCTGACAACATGCGCGGCCTTACCTTTGCGCCCGTACTATTGACAAAAATACTTGAAAGTAGTACGTTCAAAGCTACCGACTTGTCCAAAAATGATTTGGCCAAATTCGGCATAACCGAACCTTACCATTATGACATTTCGATTGTGTCGAGAACCATAAACATTGATGAGTTTGGGAGTCAAGTGCAGGAAGGTAGCCCCGGCATCCCTCCTTTTCTTTGGAATCCTGAATTAGGACGCGATACCCCGGAGGAATGCAGAGACATCCTCCCCCCCACCCCATGGTATCTGACACCTATGGCCGCAATGCTGGTGCTGCTGGCAATATCATTCTTCGTGGCACGAGCCGTGGCCGTCAAATGGCGTCGTATGCGCGGATTTTACTGCCTGTTTTTCGGGGCAAATGCCATAGTGGGTTGCATCATTGCTTTCCTTGTGTTCTTCTCCGAGCACTACGCCACTTCGTCCAACTGGCTGATATTGTGGCTCAATCCATTTGCTATAATTCCCGCTATAACAATTTGGACGCCGAAACGCGATAAGCTTACGAACTTATACATGGAGCTTCACGAAGTCGCCATGATCTTTATGTGCATAGCGTGGCTGTTTATATACCAAACCGCCAACGACGCATTCTGGCCTTGGATTGCCGCCGACTTCATACTTACATTTGCGTGGACATGGCGAGACATCTCGATGGCCGGCGCCACGAAACAGCAAATGGCCGAATACCACGAGCGCAACCAACAGCGCAACAGCAAGCACCGTCGCTTATGGCCATGGCGCAAACGGGAGACCGATTATATATACGAAATACGAGACTCACACCCCCAACGTAACCGCCACTGAGATATGACACAACGTCCGCGAATGCTAAGTTTTGTAGCAGCCACCATGGTATCGACCGCCCTGAGCGTCGTCCTTGGGGCCAAGCAGCCACGTCTTGTGCTGGGCGTATTCATCGAGGGGCTGCGCATGGAAACGCTGCAAGACCTTGCGCCATATTTCGGACACGAAGGATTCAATCGTCTGTTGCGCCAAGGTGCCGTCATCACCGACGCCGACTTCGGTCCGGGTATGGATGCCGCCTCGGCTACAGCACTGCTGCTTACGGGTGCCGCTCCGGCAGCCAACGGCATTCCGGCCGCCACGGTATACGATGCGGCCAAGATACGCTCGCGCAACGTCTTCGACGACGGCGTCACTATGGGCAACTATACAGATATGACGCTGTCGCCCTCGGCATTACAGGTGTCCACCATCGCCGACGAAGTCAAGATTGCCGGCAATGGCGTAGGTATGGTCTACGCTATAGCTTCGGATGCCGCATGCGCCATCATCCAAGGCGGGCACAGCGCCAACAGCGCCGTCTTTGTCAACGACGTCACCGGCAATTGGGCCACATCGACATTCTACAAGGAATTCCCCGTATCCGCATCGATGTCCAACCGCACCGCACCCTTAGCCGCGCGTCTGGATACGATGTCATGGACTCCGGTGCAGGCCTCCGGCAATGCCGCATGGATGCTGCCCGAACACCTCAAAGCCTACCCATTCCGCCATACCTTCAAGCGTAACGACCCCGACCGCTTTGCTCAATATCTGTCTACGCCGCTGGCCAATGCCGATATTGTGCGCCTCGCCACCGACTATATCAGTGCATACAAGCTGGGCACTCGGCAGTCCACGGATATGCTGACACTGTCGTGCACCCTCGAGCCCTACCCCGGGACTCGCACCACCGAAGCTCGCTACGAAACCATCGACGCATATATGCGCGCCGATGCGGCCCTCGCCTCGCTTTTCAAGGCCGCCGAGCGCAATACCGCAGACAACGGCGGCACGGTCATACTGGTGGCCGGACTTCCGCCACGCCAATGGCGACGCCCCGATGACGAAACATGGGGACTGCCCGACGGCACTTTCTCGACGCGCAAGGCCATGTCGCTGCTCAATATGTACCTTATGGCCGTACACGGCACCGGGCAATGGGTCAGCGGATACCACGACGGTCAGGTGTACCTCAACGCCGACCTTATCAAACAGAATAATAAGGATATAGCCGCAATGCGCAGTCAGGCCGCAGCCTTTCTGCAGCGTATGTCCGGCGTCCTTCAAGCATATACCATAGACCAAATTATCACCGGGACAGCACCCGTGGACGATCCTCAAGGACTGCGACGCAACACCACTATGGCCTACGCCGGCGATGTCTTTGTGCAAGTCATCCCCGGGTGGAAACTCCAAGACGACTACAACCGTCCGGGCACCACGACGCCGCAAACGGCTGCCGTGGCCGCACTGACCACCGCCCCGGTATTCATCCTCGCCCCGGAAGTGCCGGCTCAGACCATAGGCACCCCCGTGGATGCACGACGCATAGCGCCTACCGTGACGCGACAACTGCGTATACGGTCGCCCAACGGTGCCAGTCGTCCGCCCCTGTCTCTGCAAAAATAACGACACGGCGAACACACCGGCGAATTACTCAGACAACGCTTTTCGACGCTGACAGCCTGACAATTCCGCCAAAAATCCCTATATTTGCAAAATATTTGGCCTCGCACGTACGACACGTGCGTCGCCGCACATTCGATATATCTGAATAATAATATCTTAACACCACTATACAAATGTCATTTACAGGCTTTCTAAGCAAAATATTCGGAGACAAGTCCTCGCGCGACCGCAAATTGCTGCAACCGCTTGTCGACCGCATCAACGCCATAGGCCCGGAGCTGAAGCCGCTGACCAACGACGAGCTGCGTGAACGTATAGACACCGTACGCGCCGACATCGACGGAGCCACAGCCGAAGACCGTAAGGCCATCGAAGAGGCTCGCGCCACCATCGAGACCCTGCCCGTAGACCAGCGCCAGCATCTTTGGGACGAAATCGACCGCCGCGAAAAAAACATCCTCGACACCCTCGAGAAAAAACTTGACGAGCACCTCTGCGAAGTTTTCGCCGTAATGCGCGAAACCGCAGCACGTTTTGCCGCCAATACGGATGTCGTAGTCACCGCTCGCCAGCTTGACCGCGACCTCGCCGCACAAGGTCGCGACTTTGTCACCATCGACGGAGACAAGGCCATTTGGCACAACCACTGGATGGCCGGCGGCAACGAAATCACCTGGGATATGGTACACTATGACGTCCAACTCATGGGCGGCATCGTACTCCACCAAGGCAAAATCGCCGAGATGGCCACCGGTGAAGGTAAGACCCTCGTGGCCACACTCCCCGTATTCCTGCGCAGCCTCTCGCGCCGTGGCGTACACGTGGTTACCGTCAACGACTACCTCTCCAAGCGTGACTCCGAATGGATGGGGCCGCTGTACATGTTCCACGGTTCGACCGTAGACTGCATCGACAAGCATGAGCCCAATACCCCCGAACGCCGCGCCGCTTACAACTGCGACATCACTTTCGGCACCAACAACGAATTCGGCTTTGACTACCTGCGCGACAATATGGCCATGGACCCCGAAGACATGGTACAGCGCAAACACTACTACGCCATCGTCGATGAGGTCGACAGCGTCCTTATCGATGACGCCCGTACGCCTCTTATTATCTCAGGCCCCGTGCCCAAAGGCGATGACCAATACTTCGATGAATTCAAGCAGAACGTCAAGAATGTAGTACAAGCACAACAGCGTCTTGTCACTCAGATACTTGCCGAAGCAAAGGCAAAACTCGCCTCCGAAGACAAAGACACACGCAAAGAAGGCGCACTGCTGCTCTTCCGCGCATTCAAGGGTCTGCCCAAGAACGGTGCCCTCATCAAGTTCCTCTCCACCGAAGGTATGAAAAACATCCTTCTGGAGACCGAGGCTCACTACCTGCAAGACAACGCACGCGAAATGCCTATCGTCACCGACCCGCTATACTTTGTCATCGACGAGAAAAACCGCTCGGTCGAACTCACCGACAAAGGTATTGACGAACTGACGCGCGGCATCTCCGACCCGCAATTCTTCGTGCTGCCGGACATCACCTCCCAGCTTTCCGACCTGGAACACATCGCCAACCCGGAAGAGCGCGCAGCTCGCAAGGACGCACTCATGCAAGACTATGCCGTCAAGGCCGAACGTGTACACACCGTCACCCAGTTGCTCAAAGCATACACCCTCTTCGAAAAAGACGTCGAATACGTCATCGACGACGGAAAAATCAAGATTGTGGACGAGCAGACAGGTCGCATCATGGAAGGCCGACGCTACTCGGACGGCCTGCATCAGGCCATCGAAGCCAAGGAGGGCGTCAAGGTGGAAGCCGCTACGCAGACTTTCGCCACCATCACCCTGCAAAACTACTTCCGTATGTACCACAAACTTGCCGGTATGACCGGTACGGCCGAGACAGAAGCCGGTGAGTTCTGGGACATCTACAAGTTGGACGTAGTCACCATCCCCACCAATAAGCCCGTGGCTCGTATCGATATGAACGACCGTGTATACCGCACCAAACGCGAAAAATACGCTGCCGTCATCGACGAAATCGTCCGCCTTGTCGGCGAAGGTCGCCCCGTGCTTGTCGGCACAACCTCCGTCGAAATCTCCGAGCTGCTGTCACGTATGCTCCAAATGCGACACATACCGCACAATGTGCTCAACGCCAAATTGCATCAGAAAGAGGCCGAAATCGTGGCTCTGGCCGGTCGAAAAGGCACCGTCACCATCGCCACAAATATGGCAGGCCGCGGTACCGATATCAAGCTAACTCCCGAGGTTAAGGCCGCCGGAGGTCTCGCAATCATCGGCACCGAACGCCACGAAAGCCGCCGCGTCGACCGTCAGCTCCGCGGACGTGCCGGCCGTCAGGGCGACCCCGGCACATCAGTGTTCTACGTGTCCTTCGAGGACCAATTGATGCGCGTATACGCCAACGACCGCATCATGAAACTCCTTGACACCTTCGGATTCAAAGAAGGCGAGATGCTCGAGCACAAGATGATCAACAACAGCATCGAAAAGGCCCAGAAGCGCGTCGAAGAAAACAACTTCGGCATCCGCAAGCACCTGCTCGAATATGACGACGTGATGAACAAACAGCGTACGTATATCTACACCCGCCGCCATCACGCCCTCGTAGGCGAACGCATAGGCATCGACATCTCCAATATGATATACGATGCCATCGAAAACCTGGTCAGCAACTACGAACAGGCCGCCGACTTTGACGACCTCGCCGTCGAGCTGATGCGCGTGCTCACCATCGAGCCGCCGTTCACCGCCGAGGAATATGCCAACCTCGAGAAGGAAGACCGCATCGAACGCCTGCACGCCGCTGCAATCGAGACCCTCGACCGCAAGAGCCAACGCATCCGCGAAATCGTTATGCCCGTCGTAAGAGCTTCCGTCGAAGAAGGCCAAACGGGCCTACGTGCCATACCCATCACCGACGGCAAGCGCATCTTCCGTATACTCTTCGACATCGAAGAAGCCAACCGCACCGATGGCGCTTCGCTCGTCAAGGAATGGCAAAAGAAGCTGCTGCTGCTCACCATCGACGAACTTTGGAAGGAACACCTGCGCGAACTCGACGACCTGCGTCAAAGCGTGCGCAACGCTTCCTACGAACAGAAAGACCCGCTGGTAATCTACAAAGTCGAGTCCTTCCACCTGTTTGAACGTATGCTGGCCAACCTCAACGCCAAGGCCGTATCCACGCTGATGCGCGGACAAGTATACATTCCCCAACCGAGACCGCAGCAGGAGCAACCCTCCGCACCCGAAATGTCACGCGCTATGCCTCAGCAGCACACCACGCGTCCCAACTATCAGACCTCGCGCGGAGACTTCAAGACCTCCAACGCCACCCTGCCCAGCGAGGCCAATGCCGCCGCTACCGCAGAAGCCGCTCAGCGAGCCGCAGCCGCTCAACGCCAAGGCGAACCGCAGCGCACAATGCCCGTCAAAGCAGGACCGCGCATCGGCCGAAACGATCCCTGCCCCTGCGGATCGGGCAAGAAATACAAAAACTGCCACGGTCGCAATCTCTAACGGCAATGTCGGCGCGGCCATCCGCCGCAGCTGACACCACCCGACAATAGCCAACGAGGCGCGCCCCACACGGGACGCGCCTCGTTGCTTATTACTCAATGTCTTTCGAGTCATGCTTCGGACTCGGAGTTTTCAGCTTCTCGGATTGCTCCGAGATTTCCGAGAACTCCGAGTTCGGCATGCTTTATCGGATGGCAATCTTAGTGACTTTCGAACCTTGGCGGACGATGTACACTCCCGGAGCATCGGGGAGCTCGGCGCCCAGGCAGATACCGCGGAGGTCATAATACACTGCCTCGCCGGCGGTAGCATCGGCGCTAAGGTCGATGATGCCCGTGCTGTCGGAACATTTACCGGTCAAAGGAATTATAAGGTCGGCGGCATTGGGTGAAGAAATACGTACGGCTGCCTTATAGTTGTCTTGTCCCTTTTTGGGCGTGAACGTGATTTCGTGCGTCGAGGCCGTGTCCAGCGGACCTACGCTTCCACCGATGCTGAAGCAGTCGGCATCCGGGCCGGTGATTACGATTTGCGGTGCTGCTGTCAGGCGGTCGTGTTCCAACGTCAGTGTCTGTCGGTCTGTTTCCTTAAGACCCTGACATACAAACGACAAAGACGCAGAGGTCGAAGTGGTCGATGCCTTTTCGAGGGTATAAGAGTAACCGCTGACGCTATTGGGTGCAAAATCAAAGATATTGGCTCGACGCGCACCGGCCTTACCGCTGACGATGCCCATAAGCATGTGCGGACGTCCGGACTTGTCTCGATGCAGCTTGACGCCCTCGGGTTCGCCGCTGAAAGTATTTATAACGGCGCTACGCAATACCGGAGTACGATATGCAAAGCGATCCATGCGCCAATTGTGCGCGTGTACTACCACCGTAGGTATTTTTTTGCTATTATAGGTGATGGCTTTATCATTATCCTGGCCCACACCTTCAAAGTGATAGATGTAGTCGCCATAGACTGTAAATCCCTGAGGCGGCCATGTTTGGAAGCCTTCATCAAAGCCGGCCAATGCGCCCGTAGTGGCGGGATTGCATCCGTAAGGGAAAGGTATCACCTTGATGGGACGAGCCTTATTTACATTATTAAAGACATCGTCCAAATCATATATTGCGAAATATACGACCTTGCTCTTGCTCTGACGCTCGGCATACAGTCGATTGTCGCGGTCGACGGTGGGATATTGCCAGCTACGATTGAAGTGGTTGGTAAACTGACGAATCTTATATGTCTTACTGTTGTACGTAAAGGATGTCTTGGTGAGGTCGGCCGTGGCACCTGCGACGAAAGGGAAGATGCAGCATGCGCGGCTCATAACACGTGTCGCTTCGGGCGGATCAAGGCTGTTGCCGCCGGTGAAGATATACAATTTGCCATCATTCATACGACATACGGCCATATTGGATCCGTGACCTGCATACTGCAGATACATATACTGCTTGCGCATAGTGCCTTCCGTAGTCTTGTAATAGCGCGTAACGCATAAGGGCTCTTCGCCTTTGAGGTCGCGGCCCGAAGACTGCGAAGCCGGGCATATCTGTATAAAGTATATATCTCCGGTGGTGTCATCTACATCGAAACTCTGGGCCACGCGGTCACTCTTGAGTTGCAACGCCTTGATTTCATTGTTCAACGGGTCTTTGTAGTAGTCCATAGTCGTGCCGTACGACGAGGGGAAGCGGAACAATGTGGTGCTGCCGCCGAAGTAGCGTGTCTGCGAGCTCTCGTAAGGCTGCTGTATCATACCCATGGCATAATCGCTGTTGTCGAATTGATTGAAGCGAGCGTCGACAATGGCTCCGGACGTGTAGTCCTTGTTTGCATAGAATACGTAGTTGTATGTCTGCGAACTATGCTTGGGCTTGCGCTTGAAGCTGTTGTAATTGAGGTGTATGACTGTGTTTTGAGGCTTGACTCCGGCATTGGATTTGTCGCCGTTGAAAAAGCGTATGAGCGGATACAGCGACGACTGTCCCTGACACTTGTCAAAGCTGTTGCGGCATACACTGATATCGGTGGCCGATTTGTCCACTCCGACATAAAACAGACGGATGCAGAATTCGCCCTTGGCACTTCCGGCCGCGGCAAGCGTATCGCCTACATTGGTGAAAATGTTGCCGTCCACGCGGGCATTACCGGTGGTATTAATCAACGATACCGAGGTGCCGCCGCCGTCAAAACGGTTGTCCTCAACGACTGTCGTACCGGCCGAACCGGCAATCCAAACGACATACGGCTGGTTGGCCGTGTTTCGGCGTCCGTTGAAGTCGTTGTGAGACACCGTAATATTACGATAGCGTCCCATAGCGGCATCCGTAGCGGCGTCCGTCCCGGTGTAGTAAGCACCCAGGTGAAGAATGGACTGGGAATTGCTGCGCGGCAGACTGCTTCCATCGGCGACATTATACACGAATGTCAGCCCGGACATCGGCGCGACATTAGTGGCCGTACTATTGGAGACACAGCCGGCGCCCGTAAAGCGGAAGCCGTTGACGGTGATATTGTCCGCCGTAACATTAAGTTCGCCGGAAATGGCACTCTCGGCCGCCGTGCGATTGGCCGAACGCGCATCGCAATATGCATTAGCGCCCAGTAGCGTAAGCCCGGGCACATCGATAGTGACTGCATCGCCGTAGGTCCCGGCATCGACATATACCGTAGAGCCGGAAGCGGGACGTGCCGACATAAGGGACTTAAGGTCGGCAAAGGCAGTGACACCCGAGGTGAACGTGGTTCCGCGATAGGATACCGATGACCCGGCCGTTGCGGCACTGCCCACGTAGTACGAATTGGCGGCGCCGGCCGTGATGCCAAAGCCCGATAGCACCGCCATAAGAGTACAGATTAGAGGATGTTTCATCTTTCGTTTTTAGAGGTTAATCCTATATTTTTGGTTATTTAGATATTTTCGGGGGATTATGCTTTACGGGAACAATTGCAAATATCATTACCGTTTTTCGGTCAGCATTTTACATGGCACGATGTATGTGCAAAGCGGCACATACATTCTTTCGATTGCGATTTGCCTCAGCCCAGGGCTTGTTTGAAGCGCTCGAGAAACAGGTCGGCATCCTCGCGAGTGAGACACAGCGGAGGCAATAGGCGTATGGTTTGCGTACCCGCAGCTCCGGTGAATACGTGTTGCTCGTGTATCAGACGCGAACGCAACTCCTTGACCGGATACGGCATATCGATGGCTATCATCAGACCGCGCCCACGCACATCGGCCAAACCCGGGATTTGGCGCAGTTGCTCCAAGAGGTATGCACCGACATTGGCGGCATTGTCCACGAGCTTTTCTTTTTCGATAACCTCGAGCACGGCTATTGCGGCTGCACAGCCCAAATGATTGCCGCCGAAGGTGGTACCCAACTGTCCGTATACGGGTTTGAAGGCCGGTGATATAATTACGCCGCCCATGGGATATCCGTTGGCTATACCCTTGGCTACGGTGATTATATCGGGGCGAATGTCTGCATATTGGTGTGCAAAGAAGCGTCCGGTGCGACCGTAGCCACTCTGTATTTCGTCCAAGATGAGGACAACGCCGGCTTGGGCAGTGACGTCACGCAACTGACGCATATAAGCATCTTCGGGAACGATGATGCCGCCCACGCCTTGGATGCCTTCGATGATGACAGCAGCTACATCGCCTTGGGCTATCTCGCGCTTCACGGCCTCGATGTCACCCATCTCGACAAAGCATACATGGCCGCCATGATTCAGCGGCGCCTGAATGTGGGGATTGTCCGTAGCTTCGACTGCAGCGGAAGTGCGGCCGTGGAAGGCGTGGCGGAGGGCTATGACGCGGCTGCGCCCGGTGTGGAAGGACGCCAATTTGAGTGCGTTTTCGTTGGCTTCAGCGCCGCTATTGACCAAGAACAGGGCGTAATCATCGTATCCGCAGGCGCGCCCCAGCGCATCGGCAAGGCGCTGTTGCAGCGGATTGACCACCGAGTTGGAATAGAATACAAGCTTTTCGGCTTGACGGCGCAACGCTTCAAGGTAGTGCGGATGTCCATGACCTATGGAGATAACGGCATGGCCGCCATAGAGATCCAAGTACTCGGTGCCCTTGCTGTCGTACACGCGGCAGCCTTTGCCATGGTCTATTTCTATGTCAAAAAGCGGATAAACGTCGTAAAGCTTCATTGTAGTGTATTCTGTTGTGTTCGTATTTATATATGAGCAACGCCATAGGTCTATGGCGTTGCTCTTTGTATGTGATTATCGTTCAGCGTGCGCTGTCCGCATCAACGGACAACGAGTTTGGCCACGGCAGCAGTGCCGTCGGCTCCGGTGACGCGCAGCAGGTATACGCCGGGGACAGAGGGCGCATTGATGCACGCAGCATCGCCGGTCGAGAATATACGCGCTCCGGCCAGGCTGTAGATGTCGGCACGTACGATTCCGGACACACCGCCTACATTGATATTGCCACCGGCATCCACCGGATTGGGCCAGATAGTCAATGCCGGGCTTGTGCCGCCGTCAACAGCAATGTCCTCGACGGCATTTTCACGATTGTAGTGTGCTACCAGGCGTCCTATGCGCATAGTGTGCGTTCCCATATTGTCCTGAGCCGAGCTGAGCAGGCCGAAACGTACAAACTGCATATTGATGGGGTAAGTGCCTACATACGAGGGCTCGCCAAGTGCGCTTATCGGGAGAACAACTTGCATCTCCGCGCTTCCGGCCGGTACATACATACGGCAGCGGCGAGTAACGCCGTCAGCGCCTGTCACCTTAGCTTCGGTAGCGGTGGGCTGGAAATAATCGTAGCCTTCGGCCGGCTCAATCTTCACGTTGATGTTCTTGGAGCCGGCGGAGCGTACGCAGAAGATTACCGAATTGAATTTGGCCGAGGTGTAGAAGTTGAGTGTCAGGCTGTCGGGGCAGCTGAAGATGTCATAGTCTTTCTTGAATTGCACATAGGAGTTGCGCAGGCTGTTGACATTGAATGTCACATCGCCGTCGGAAGTCACGGTAGTGTTCTTGACACCGAAGCCCGAGACTTTCCAGTTGTCCCAGCTGTCTTGCGACACGGCCTCCGATTCGGCAATCTGCACGTTGACGGTGGCCGTCAGCGCCAGTTCGCCTCGTGTGCCGGTGATGGTGGTGGTGCCGTTCTTGGTGCCGCGGAGCATTCCGTGAACATCGATATCGGCAATACTGCGGTCAGCCACTTCCCACTGGAATTCGGTGGGATCGTAGGAGTATAATTCGCCGTTGACGGTAGCTTCAACTTCGAGCATATACTCACGAGTGTCATCAATGACGATGTTGCTCAGCTTTAATGCTACGTCAGCCTTGACTACTTCTATCTGCTTGGATATGGTGCAGTCGCCGTAAGTAGCTGTCAGCGTGCCCACACCGGGAGTATTGCCGGCCATAAAGGTATTGCCCTCGCAGGTACCCAGAGCAGCATCGCAGCTCAGTTGTGCGTCAAAGAAGTTTTCGTCCACAAGATCGCCGTACTTGTTGTAGCCGAGAATACGCGGAATGGAGGTGGAATATGTGGGGACGGTAATGTCTACATCGTTGAATGCTATACGCGTCACGGTGTTGTCTTCGGGTGCCGTGGATACGCAGAACATACCGTTGGCGATGGCACGGGGAACGGTCTCGGTGGTGGTGTTGATTACTCGGTCTTGCACAAAAAGCTGTGCCGAACCGCCGGCATCGAGTACGGACATGGTGGTACATCCGAGGTGACGGGCAATATCGGCCATATCGGCTGTAGTGCAACCGGCCGAGGGACCCCAATCGAAGTCAGTGGACTTGTCTATAACCATCAGATATAGCGTACGACCGTCAGCCGAGGAGCCATATCCGGTACGCGAGTACACTTTGGCATTGTAATCCAACGCATTACCGGCATCGTCATTGACACCGTCGTTGATGATATTGGACAGGCCCTGGATACAGTTGTATAGACGAGGAGTCTCGTTTGTGTCGTATGTGGTCCATCCCTGGTTGACGGTAACGATATCGCCTTCAGCCAATTTGTTGAGTGCATCGGCACAAGCGCCGCGGCCTACAAAAGCCAGTTCGTAGTCGCCCAACACTCCGGTACCGGCATTGGGTACGACTTTGCGTACGACGCAACGCATGTCCTCGCCGACTTTCCATTGCTCGCCTTCGCAAAGGTCGAGGTAAACCTCGGTGCTGACGCCGGGGATAATGCGCCAGTGCCAAGTATTACCTTCGGAATACCATTCGACGGGCTGGAAAGCTTTGTCGCGGCCGAAGTAGCTGTTGTACATACACATTTGGCCGTCATGCGTTACGCGGTTGACCTGTGTGAACTCCGTAGCATCAAATTTGTCGCTTTTGATGGTACCCTTCCAGCTCATAGGCTTGAGCCATAACTTCTTGTCCATGTCAAGGCCTACGATAGGCGTCTGTTTGATATCGCACCACGGGTCGGTAACCATCACCGTATTGGTGATGACCTTGCCGTCGCGTACGTCAGCGCCGAATACCGTGCCGACCAAGAAGTCGGACGCAGGATACTGCGAACTTACGCACCAGAAGTTACCGTTGGCACCGCCGGTGACCTTATGTCCGGGCGTGGTGTAGCGTGCTGCTGCCGACACCATTGTCTCGGTATTGTTAGTACGGTCCTTGGCCTGCATGGTTTCGAGCGTATTATACGGATTGTCAAGGTCCATGGTTATAACGTTGACATTGAGCGGGAAACCGATGACACTGTATCGGGTGTATGTCGTACCCGGGCCTATGTCTCGACGCACATACGTGCGCAAGATATACTCTTTGCCCGAGATGGTGATGGGCTCGTCTGTCGTCAATGCTGACATATCTGCCCCGATAGTCAGCATCGATACGGCCGCAGCAATAAGGCGTAAGGATGTTCTCATTTCTTAATACTTGAGGTTTTGGTTATTAGGAGGTTTTGTCTTTATTTAAGATTATAAAACCGCTTGGCCGAAAACGGCAATCACACCCCCGAAAGGGCATAACTCGCGATTTGAGTGGTAAAAGTACAAATTTAATCCATTTTAACGCTTGTTTTTGCCTATTTTAACACTGATGTCCGTTTTTGCGGCTTCTGAAAGGCATCGTGTCACATCACGGACACAGACATACTTCCGGCTACGCAACAGCTTCGACTGCTGTACCGAAGCGGTTTTACGCCACATTGACCGGCCATAGGACAGTGACGAAGAATTTTTTTTGCGCGAAATGCCGACAGAACAATTAAATTTTGTAATTTTGCAGTCACTTGTGGATTAGCCCTGACGCCAACGCCCTCCCAAGGCTTGCGTCTTTGCATGACCAAGCAACACCGCAATCACAACCCACTCTTAAAAAGAACCAACAACTCCGCCCTTCCCAAAGGGCAAAAAAACAACCTCAAAGTCATTTACATCTTCTTAATTACATTTACCTCAACATTTATTCACACATCTTCTCCTTATTCCAGCATTTATGAGCCGGCTGCTTTTCATCCTCTTTATTCTCGCAATGGTATGCGTCAAGTTGTGCGTCGGAAGTCACGACGAAAGCACAATTGATGTCCCGACCACATATTGTTCCGACGGCTCGGACAGCCGCAAGTGCCAAGGCGCACTCTCTGACAGCGCCAGATACGCCGACAATAGTATGCCTACGGGACATACACCCTATCATAATGCCCCCATCGAGGCCAACAACAATTCCAAGATTACAATCACAAACGACTCTACAGATTGTACCGATGCCGTGGTCATTGTAAAACGCGCGGGCAAAATCGTACGCAACTCATACGTCGCCGCAGGTGACACCGCCGCAATATATGTACCCAACGGCACATACACCGTTTATATATATAAGGGCAAAGGGTGGCACTCCGAGAAAGCGATGCCCCGAAACTACCGCGGAGGATTCGTCGCCAAAGAGCGGTTCATATCATACGCACCCGTTTCGCTGTCGTATTGTACACACGACTTCGACATTGCCCGAACAAGCGGCCAATGCGTATGTTCCGCCAATGAGGTCTTTGGCGCATGTCGATAAATATAACGCCCTCCGATCGGCACACGACTACCGGACGCCGAATCCGCCGAGCATTCTGAATATTCTGAATTTGAGTAAAATGTAAAAAGTTACTCTCCGAAAATTTGGCCGTATCAGAAAAGATTTGTAATTTTGCCCCGCTAAAAGTCTGCGGAAACGCAGCCACCGCCGATGTGCGTGGGGTTTTAGCAAAACATGCAGACATAAAAAGCTATAAATCAAATAACAACCTAACACAAAAATGATCATCGTACAAGTAAAAGAAGGCGAAAACATCGAGAAAGCTCTCAAGAAGTTCAAACGTAAATACGAGCGCACCGGCGTTGTCAAAGAACTCCGCGCACGTCAGGCCTTCCAGAAACCTTCGGTTGTCAACCGCAAGAAAATGATGAAGGCTGTTTACGTACAGAAACTTCGCAGCGTCGAGGATTAATCATCCGTCTTCGCACCGGGAAGTGCCTACATGGACAATGCAGGCAAATCCCACCTCCATCAGACAGAAAAAAGTAAGGTCGACGCGCAAATTTCTTTCATAACGAAAGTCTTTGACAGTCAGGCCGCAAACTTATACCGGAAAGGGGGAACGAATACAGAGCAAAAGTTTTTCTCCGATTTTATTTGGAAAAGACAAAAGGAAGTAGTAAATTCGCACATACGATAAGAAGGCGCACGGGTATCACAACCCGGCATCAGATGCTTATCATTATGTGAGATATGCTGACGAAATCCTTTTTAGAATACCTACGGTGTGAGCTGAATCATTCAGCTTGCACCGTTTTGTCTTATTCTAAGGATTTGAAAGACTGGACACGCTTCCTGACAGGCGTAGACTGGGACACGGACGAGGACACCGACCAAGTGGATCCGGCGACAGTGACACGGTCGGACATTCGCGCCTGGCTCGCCGATATGACACAACGCGGACTGGCCCAAACGACCATACGCCGCAGGCTGTCGTGCGTGCGCACATTCTACCGCTATCTTGCACGCTATCACGGATATACAGCAGACCCGACACGTGACCTCGAACTGGCACATGCGCCCAAGGTGCTTCCGCGTTTTGTCCCTACACAAGACACGGCGGCGGCATTGGACGCCCCCATCGACCACGCCGACTTCCGCGAAGTGCGCGATCGTCTTGCCGTCGAACTACTATATGCCACCGGGATGCGTGCCGCCGAGCTCATAACCCTCACGGACGACAATACGGACACCGCCCAATGCCAGGTCCGCGTAATCGGCAAGCGCAATAAGGAACGAGTCATACCCATCGCGCCCGAATTGGCGGCATCCATAGACAGCTATCGCCAACTGCGAACACGCACGACCGGGACACGACACACGCCGACACTGATGGTGCGCGAAAGCGGCGAGCCACTATACTACGGTCTACTCAACCGCATAGTACACAAAGCTTTGGACCCCGTAGCGCATAGCGCTAAGCGCAGCCCGCACGTCCTGCGACATTCCTTCGCCACCGATATGCTCAACGGTGGCGCCGACCTTGACGCTGTACAAAAGTTGCTGGGACACGCCTCCCTGGCCACCACGCAACTGTACACTCATATATCATATCGAGAGTTACAACAAAATTATCAACAGGCACACCCACGTGCCATTAAAAAAGGAGGAAAACTATGAACGTACGTATCAAAGCTATCCACTTCGAGATTGCAGACCGCCTCGTCAACTTTATCAACAAGAAAACCGAGCGTATCGGACGTCGTAACCCCGAGATCGACACTTTCGATGTCAACCTCAACCTGATCAAGCCTGAAACCGCTCTCAACAAGGAAGTAACCATCCGTGTCGCCATACCCCAGAACGGCGAAATCGTTGCCAGCAAAACCGCCGACACTTTCGAAGAAGCCTTTGACGTTGCCGTCGAAGCCGTCGAAAAACAACTCGAAAAGCGCGCCGCTCGCAACAAGTAACCGCCATATGCGCATCTCATCGAGGCAATGGGGTCAACTACAATGATTCGCAACGCATTACGTTCGATACAAGTGCGCGACGATTCGAGATACGACACGACCGAAACTCGATAAACATCCGCGGCATCCTATGCCGTAACTCAGGCGACGAAGCCTGACAACACATCATAGACGACAAGCCGGGTACACTGCATCAGCAGCGACCCGGCTTGCTTTTTATAAAAGCCGGCTTATATGCAAAAAACCTATCGGTTACCTCTCCCGAAAAGCAAAAGTAAGCGGCGCATGCCGTCCGTTGAAGGGAGGGCATGCGCCGCTATTGTGTGCGTCCTTAAAGACGGGATGCGCTTACTTTGTCAGACCGGAGATGTTGAAAGCATCAAATTCGAGGTCGTTGGCTGCACGCTGTGCCATGCTGCTGTCCAGCTTGATAGCTTGACGCAGGTTGGAGGTCAGCATCTGCTCGTTGTTGGTGCGAGCGCCCAGGACTGCCATCAGGTAGTAGGTGGTAGCGTCGGGTTTATTGATGCCTGCGAGAGTGCTCTTAGCCTTGGTGTAGTCTTTGGTAAGAATCTGAGCCAGAGCAGCGTTATTGCTCTTGGAGTCGCCGAATGCGCGAGCTGCGGAAGCGTTGTCACCCATCTTCAGGTAGTATACGCCGAGGGCATCGCCGAGAGATTCAGCGCCGGCAGCATTGCCGAAGTACTGGTTGGCAGCACGATAGTTGCCGTTAACCATTTCGATAAGGCCGAGGTTGAGTTTGGGTTCGGTACCGGCGGGAGCCAGTTGGGCTGCGCGTTCGAAAGATGCTTTAGCCTTGGTGTAGTCACGAGCTACATACTGTGTAAGACCGAGGTCGTTCCAGCCACGGTAGTCGTTGGGATATTGACGAGTAGCGGTTTCGTAGATCTTCATGCGGCGAGCGTTGTCATCGGTGAGGGTTGCAGCGTAAAGCAGCTCTTCGATGGACAGCTGAGAAGGATCGTTGTCGAAGCATTTGTTGATTTCGCTATCGCTCTTGCCGATAACGTCGATGGAGGCTGTAATGCGCGAGTAGCGGAGTTGCGGCAGAATTTCTTCGGCCAGCTGTTCGAAGACGGTAGAGATGTTGCGGATTTCGCGTTCACGCTCTTCGGGGTCTTTGTACATCGACAGAACGCTGAGGATAAGGTCTTTGTCCTGGATGTTGGACTGGCTGACGAGTTTCTGGAAGCCTTCCCAGTCTTCAGCGGTGAAGTTAGCGGTCAATTCGCCGAACTCGGTGATTTTGTCTTTTTTGAGGCGGCCCGAGACATAACCCTTGGTGTTGTCTTCGCGGTGCTGAGCCAGACGCTCGTTGAAGTCGTAAGCACCGTCAGGCGAAGCGTAGGACTGGATGTTGATTTCGTTGATGACGCGTGTGCTGTCGCCGTTGGCTGCTACCAGAGAGTTGTGGAACTCGGTCATAGCGTTGGTATTCAGCTCAGAAGAGCGAATGTTTGCCTGATTGATAAGGAACTTGATATCAGCGGCGTATTTTTCGTTGATGACACGCTGGAAGGCGTCTTTACCGAGGGCGGGATTAACGGTTGCCGGGTCGGCGAGAGCTGCAGTGGCGATGATGCCGTTGGCTACATTGACGCGAGGCAGAACATACTGTTTCTTGCCCTGAGTAACGACGAAGTCAAGAGCGAGTGTACTCTTGGCCATCTCGGGGGTATAAGCGTAAGCAGCGGGGATGGTGATGGTTCCACCATTCTCGTAGGATACTACGGGGTTGTTGCCACGTACCTTTTCGCCCTGGAAGGTGTAAGGTACGGAAGTGGTTTCCTGGCCGTTGTAAACAAGCACGGGGGTAACCGTAACAACGGCGTTCTTAACGAAGAACTTAGCGGGAATGTTACCCGTGATGGTTGCGGGAACTTTTTCACCGACAACTTCCAGCGGATTGGGGTTGACGTTGAAATAGTCTTGGCTGAATTGGCCGAGCTTTTTGCCACAGGAGGCCAGCATAAGTACTGCGCCGAGGGCTAAGGTCAGACATAGTTTTTGTTTCATAGCGAATAGTTCTTAATGTGGTTGTTTTAGTGTCTTTGTTTATGTCTATGCGGATATACATACTTTAGACCCGCATTTTATTACGCAAATATAGTGCTTTTTAAGGTGCTGCACAAAATCATTTGGATACAAATAATTGCTAAATTATATTAATGATTATAAGTGTCTAATTAATAACCCCATAGCAACCATCCTCATTCACTCGTTCCGCGGCATAATTTCGGCCGTACCCTCCTACACACGGCACTACACCCCCTACCCCAGTTTCGCTGCGCGGTTTCTTGCTCCGCAAGCGCTGCGCGATAACGAACCCTCAGGGTTCTCATCCCGTCTTTCTTCGCACGAAGGCCCGAAAGCTTGCGCTTCCGGGCCTTCTTTGCGGAAAGACAGGGATTCGAACCCTGGGTGCCCGCAAGGGCACAACGGTTTTCGAGACCGCCCCGATCGACCACTCCGGCATCTTTCCGTATTCTACACGCGGTCGTACGTGTCGTTTTGTGGGTGCAAAGGTACTAAATGTTTTTGATGTATGCAATATTCGGCGCGTATTTCAAAATTTATTTTTCTCAAAGTTAATCTAAATGTTTCAACGCTTGCATCGTTTGCATTTTTATGCTTACCTTTGTATTATTATCACTATCAATACATTCGTCTACATTATGACTTATCGAAAATTTCTATTCTTATTAGTATTCGGGCTATTGTCTACCACAATGGTGACGGCACAAACAACTCCAGAACAAGTGATTATAGACGGAGAGGCCATCCCGGAAATTAACGGCGTATATACGCAAGCCTATTCTGTCAAGTGCTCGATTATTACAACTCGTTGCATCTGGGAAGACGGTACCGGGACCTTCCAATTTAAGCTAATGTCTGACGGCAGTCGACTGGCTTGGTCTCATACTAATAGTAGTGACGCTGACGGCACATATTGTTTTTTTACCGACGAAGACTCAAGCCAGTATTTCACTTTTTTAGGCCAGGATGGTAATGCGGAATGGGTGGTTGGACTTCTCAACAAAACATCTCCGAATATTCCGTATCTTTTGATGAAGAACAGTCAAGGACGCCGCTATCTGGTATTACTCTCTCATAAAGACTTTGTTATGCTGACGTGGGCCATTTTAGATGCCGCAAAATTCAACATAATCAAGATGAATAATGTCAACGGTGAGTTTAGCACCATAGCATCCATTCTACTCCCGAAAGGGCTACTAATCAACAGAGTGACACTCAAATAGGCACTCCGGCTCACTTCTAATCATAAAGACTTACCCCCTGCCACAGCCTTTTGTGACAGGGGGTAAGTCTTTATGATTAGAGCTTGACTCACACGCTTTTACGCGTGAGTGGCGTAATCAGTTGACGCGGAAACGGTCGGTACCGTCGGCAAAGTAAGCCACAATCTGACGTGCAGCGGCGATGCCGGCGTTGATGTTTGCCTCGGCTGTCTGCGCACCCATCTTCTTGGGCGTGAAGAATACTCGACCGGGGAAGCGCTGACGCAATTCGTCGGCATTGGTGGGGGCTATGTCGGCTACGTACTTTATGTCGGGGCGCTGCTCGAGAGCCTCGGCCAACGACGGCTCGTCAATGACTTCGCGACGTGCGGTATTAATCAGCAGACCGCCTTTGGGCATAAGTTCGATAAGGTGTTTGTTGACGCTGTTGCGCGTCTCGTCGGTGGCGGGAATGTGCAGCGACACAACATCATTGTCGGAATACAACTCCTCAATGGAGTGTACGGGACGCACTCCGGCCTCTTCGATTACTTTGTCGGGGCAGTAAGGGTCGAGGGCGCTCACTTCCATACCGAAGCCTTTGGCGATACGTGCAACGTTGCGGCCTACTTGTCCGAAAGCATGGATACCCAGGCGTTTGCCTTTGAGTTCGGTGCCCGACGTCCCGGCGTACATGTTGCGCACGGCCATGACGGCAAGTCCGAAGACCAGTTCGGCCACGGCATTGGAGTTCTGGCCGGGAGTATTCTCGACCACAATATTATGAGCCGTAGCGGCCTTGAGGTCGATATTATCGTATCCGGCGCCGGCGCGTACAACAATTTTCAGTTGCGGCGCAGCGTCCATCAGCGCGGCATCGACGATATCGCTGCGTACGATGAGCGCATCGGCATCCTTGACGGCGTCAAGCAATTGGGCGCGGTCGGTATATTTTTCGAGGATGGCGAGCGTATGTCCGCCTTCTTCGACAGCCTTGCGGATGCCTTGAACTGCGGCAGCTGCAAAGGGCTTTTCGGTAGCTAATAAAACTTTCATTGTACTGTTGTCTTTGGTGAATGACTCCGTTGTATCAATGTACGGCTTGGAAGTCAGCCATAGCATCTACCAGCACCTTCACGCTGTCGATGGGCAGTGCATTGTAGAGCGATGCACGGAAGCCGCCAACGCTGCGGTGGCCCTTGATGCCTACGATACCGCGCTGTGTGGCAAATTCCACGAAGTCTTTCTCGAGTTCCTTGTATTCGGGTTTCATCACGAAGCATACGTTCATGATCGAGCGGTCGGCCGGGTCGGTAACCGTTCCGGTGAACATACGGCTGCTGTCGATGGCTTCGTAAAGCATTGCGGCTTTTTCGAGGTCTCGGCGTTCGAGTTCCTTGATGCCGCCGAGGTCTTTGTAGTAGCGCAGGGTCTGCAAAGCCGAGAATATAGGCAATACGGGAGGTGTATTGAACATCGAGCCCTTGGCTACGTGTGTACGGTAGTCCAGCATGGTGGGTATTACTCGGTCGACATGTCCGAGGGCGTCGTCGCGTACAATGACGATGGTGACGCCGGCGGGAGCAAGATTCTTCTGCGCACCGGCATATATTGCATCATATTTGGAGACGTCCACCGGACGCGAGAAGATGTCCGAGCTCATATCGGCCACCAGACGGCAGGGTACGTCGGGATCCTTGCGTATCTCGGTACCGTAGATGGTGTTGTTGGATGTATAGTGGAAGTAGTCGCTGTCGGCAGGTACGGTGAAGCCCTTGGGTATATGGGTGTATTTGTCGGCCTCGCCGGAAGCCACGACATTCACTTCGCCGAAGAGGCGCGCTTCTTTGATGGCCTTGTGTGCCCATGTGCCGGTGTCGAGATAGCTGGCACGCGTGCGCAACAGGTTGAAGGGAATCATGCAGAACTGCATCGAGGCGCCGCCGCCAAGCCACAGCACGCTGTAGCCTTCGGGGATTTCGAGGAGTTCTTTGACAAGAGCCGTGGCTTCGTCAATAACGGCCTGGAATTCCTTGCTGCGGTGCGATATCTCCAAGATGGACAGCCCGGTGTCAGCAAAATTAATGATTGCGTCTGCCGTATTCTGGATGGTGTACTGGCTCAGAATCGAAGGACCGGCATAGAAGTTGTGCTTCTTCATACTCATAGTGTTTGTATTGTTATAGGTTTGTCGTTCGGGTTGTGTTCGTGCACCGCTCCTCCGTTTGACAGTGTGCCATGACGGCGCGCTTGCACGGGGCAAATATAGTTATATTTTTTGTGATGCACGGCCATTATCACAAAAAAAAGTGTAAAAAAGTAAGAGGCCCATCATTTGATGGACCTCTCGATGATTGGTGGCGGAGGCAGGACTCGAACCTACGACCTTCGGGTTATGAGCCCGATGAGCTACCACTGCTCTACTCCGCGATGTTTCAGTGGTGCAAAGGTAGGCACTTCTTACGAGATGGCCAAATATTTTAACACTATTTAACCCGAATCGCCGATATTTACGCCCATATGAGGACGCAATAACACCAATGCAGATCCGCGCATACACATTTATATATACTCCAAAATTCCGGTCAAGACATAAGCGTCCGATACATATATACATACGCCGACACCGCACAGGGTTGCCGCAACTCGGACCGCGAAGTCCAAGAGCTGCGAAACACGCCATCCCTATTGACCTATCGAAATTCGTTGAGTGTACTTTTAGCGTTTTTTGGCTAAGTTGTAAGGCCGATAAGTATTAACTTTGTCGTATGGAAAAGACCGACCGAAACACAACGACAAAAAAAGCGCCCAAAAAGAACCGAAAAGCCAAGACAGCCAAAGGCACACGCCGACGCAAAGTCCTGCTATACATCGCCGCAGCCGTAGCGGCACTCATCATTGCCGCCGGCGTATGGACATGGACCACAATAGCACGCACTTACGACGGCGCACAGCCCGTACGAATATACATTCCGCGAGGCGCCGACTCGGACGACGTCTCCAAGATTCTCACCGACAGTCTCGGTGACTACGGCGCCACCGTAGCACGTATTTGGCAATGGCGCGATGGAAAGCCGGAAGTCGCCGTCGGCTCATACGTCATCTCCAAAGGAGACCGTGTGTGGTCGGTTGTCAATCGCCTGCGCTTCGGCGCCCAGACTCCCATTCGACTAACGTTCAACAATATACGCACACTCGGCGACCTGGCTTCGCGCATCAGTTCCAAGATGACGTGGGACTCCGCAGCCTTTGTCAACGGATGTGCCGAAGTACTCCCGGCCATGGGCTATGACACTCCCGAACAGTACATTGCCGCATTCGTGCCGGACACTTATGAGGCATTTTGGACCGACAGCCCGGCCAAACTAATCAAGCGTCTGACCTCGGTGCGCGATGCTTTTTGGACCTCGGAACGGCGCGAACAAGCCAAATCTCTGAATCTCACGCCCGTGCAGGCAACCACACTGGCATCTATCGTCGAGGAGGAAACCGCCAAAGGCGATGAACGACCCAAGGTGGCACGTCTATACCTCAACCGTCTGGCCATAGATATGCCGTTGCAGGCCGACCCCACCGTCAAATTCGCTATCGGAGACCCCACCCTGCGACGTATCACCGTACCCATGCTGCGCACGCCGTCCCCCTACAACACATATCTTAATAAAGGACTTCCGCCGGGTCCCATACGTATGCCCGAACGAGCCACCATCGATGCCGTATTACACGCCCCGCAACACAACTATATATATATGTGTGCACGCGAGGACTTCAGCGGATACCACAACTTCACCGACAATTACGCCGTACATCAGGCCAACGGCGTTCGCTACCGCGCCGCACTCAATGCTCGAGGCATCAAGTAACCCCTCTGCCCCACGAAATTCACAACCATTGCAGATTACGCTTATGCGGCCGCCGACAGCGGCCATATAAGCTATACATACATTCGGGCGTAACGATGGCTGTTACAGAGCGGACAATCCTGACGACCTCTCATATTCCGCTATTTTTATGAAGGCAATCATCAAACGAGCCACATCTATACTTTATCCGGATTTTTGTCCAAAGCGACATTCTCGCGGATTTTTTCCGCCTCCAAGAGCACCGCATTTCGGCAAAAGTATGTAAATTTGTAAATTGTAACCAAAAGACAGAACCTGACACACGTCATGAACATATCCAAATATACACAAAGCCTGCGCCGTATGGTGACCGTCGTCGCCGTCACGGCAGCCGTGGCTTCGACATCATACGCCGCCAACGACACGCAGTTGCTTGTCGAAATGCCCGTACCGCCGAGCAAAATTGTCCGTATGGACCAGCGCGCCAACTATATACTTGACAACTTTTGGAAGACGTGCAATTTCAAAAGTATTTTCTCGTCCAAGGAACGTCTGGACTACACCATGGGGCAATTCTTCGCATTGACGCCTCTGGCAACGGCCGACACAGTACATATAGCCATCAATCGCCTGATCGACGGCGTAGAGCGCTCGGCGCCCAAGCAGCTGCCCGAACTTGCACGCATCGCCGAACGCTGGACTTTTGCCGACAGTGCCGAATATCAAAGTGACGAACTATATCTGCCGTTTGTGAAGGCGGTAATAGATTGCAAGAAAGTCAAGGGCGCCGAACGCGCACGCTTCGAGGCTCAGTATACCATGCTGACTTCCAGCAGCGTAGGCTGCACCGTCCCCGACTTCAAGTTTGTACGTCCCGACGGCACCACCGGCCACTTCGGCGAAATAGACGCGCCGTACATTCTGCTGATGTTCTTCGACCCGGACTGCGCAGACTGCCGTCTGGCCAAGGCTCGCTTCAGCGCCGATTATGCCATCAATTGGCTGTGCCAAAAGAACATACTGAAAATCGTTGCTATATATCCCGGCGAAGACTGCGACCAATGGCGCGCCGAAGCCCTCGATATGCCCGACACATGGGTCAAAGGCAGCTATGCCGATGCAGACACCTATTTTGCCATGCCCACCATGCCTATGCTGTACTACGTCGACAAGCAACACGTCGTACAGGTCAAGGACATCAAACCGGACAATGTGCTCAAAGCCTTCCAAGCTTTGGTGCGCAGCATCGTCAACAGCGTGGCCGCAGACAGCGACAAGTCCGCAGACAACACCAACCAAGAACAGCCGAAATCCGAATAACCCATATACGCAAGACCCGGCACAAATATGAAGATAGCCGTATTGATTTCCGGTGGCGTCGATAGCGCCGTAGCCGTATACCGACTTCTCGAACAGGGACACGATTTGCACCTGTTCTATATACGCATAGGGTTGGACAACGGCGAAGGCGACTGCTCGGCCGACGAAGACATAGAAATGTGCACACTGATAGCGCGTCGCTTCGGATTGCCATTCGAGGTGGTGTCGCTGCATCAGGAGTATTGGGATAACGTGATGGAATATGCCCTGCGCACCGTGCGCCAAGGGCTGACACCCAATCCCGATATGATGTGCAACAAAATGATTAAATTCGGATACTTCGAACAGCGCTGGGGTCACCTCTACGATATGACCGCCACCGGCCACTACGCCACCGTCATCACCGATGCCGACGGCCGCAAATGGCTGGGCACAGCCGTCGACCCGGTCAAAGACCAGACCGATTTCCTGGCTCGCATATCCTACGAACAACTGAGTCACCTGATGTTCCCTATAGGCGACCTTCCCAAGGAGGAAGTACGCCGCATAGCCGCCGAAGTGCGTATGCCCAACGCCATGCGCAAGGACTCGCAAGGAATATGTTTTCTCGGCAAAATCAATTATAACGACTTCATACGTCGCCACTTAGGCGAACGCCCCGGTCCGATTATCGAAATCGAAACCGGACGCAAGTTGGGCGAGCATCGCGGATTTTGGTTCCACACCATAGGACAGCGCAAAGGATTGGGACTCAGCGGAGGCCCATGGTACGTTGTGCGCAAAAACGCCCACGACAATGTCGTATACGTCTCCGGCGGATACGATACAGCCAAGCAATACGGCGACACGCTGCTGCTCACCGAGATGCACTATATCTCCGGATGCCCTTGGACACCCGAAGAATTGGTCGAGGGCGTCGCCATAACTTTCAAAAACAGGCATACGCCCGAATTCACGGACGCAGTAATGACATTGGCCGACAACGGCGACTACGTGGTACATGCCGCTCATCCCATACAAGGCATAGCCCCGGGACAATTCTGCGTAATATACGACAAGGAACGCCGCCGCTGCTTCGGCTCGGGCATAATCACCGGCGGAAGCGTCATCACCGACAATTCCGACACAAAATGACACAGCCATGGATGACCGCATAAAACTCGTAATCATGGGCATAAGCTACAACCCGGTACGCAGCGGCGCTTTTGCGCTGCTACTTGCCGACGAAGAGGGCGAGAAGCGCATACCCATACTCATCGGGGCAAGCGAAGCGCAGGCCATAGGCATCAAAATGCAAGGCGTAATTCCGCCGCGCCCCATGACCCACGACCTATTTTGCTCGCTCGGCCAAGCTTTCGGCATACAGCTCGAAGAGGTATTCATATATCGCTTCGAAGACGGAATTTTCTCCTCCGAGATGACCTTCCGTGATCGCGAAGGAAAAGAAGCCGTACTGGACGCACGCACCTCGGACGCAGTAGCCATAGCCGTACGCGTCGGTGCCCCCATATACACGACCCCCGAAATCATGGAACGCGCCGGCCTATCCCTGGAGGAATGTATCACCGAGGACCTCAACAAAGACCCCGAAGACAAGGCTCGCCAAGACTCGGAATCGGAGCCGCAAGATCCGGACGAAATGTCCGACGAACAACTCGAGAAATTGCTCGAGCAGTTGACACGCGACGAAGAGTATGAGGAAGCCGCTCGCATCAACTCCATACTCCGCCAACGCCGCAAAGACAAATAAACGACAAACCTAAAAACCACACAATAAAACCAATCAACCAAAAATCACACACGCTTCAATGAAAAGCTCCACACTAAAGACCAAACTTGCGGCTCTTAGCTTCTTCGAGTTTGCAATATGGGGAACGTACCTCGTATCTATGGGTATGTTCTTGTACCACGTAGGCTTAGGCCAGGAAATATTCCTTTTCTATATGGTTCAGGGACTTGTATCTCTATTCATGCCCGCTATAATGGGTATCGTAGCCGACCGCTGGCTGCCGGCACAAAAGACCTTATCCCTATGCCACTTCATCGCCGCGATGTTCATGTTCGCCGCCGGATATTACGCTATGTCTGTACTGCCCGACGGATGGATTGACATGACCCACGAACAGCTGGTCGGCTATGTGGACTTCGGCACAATATTCACGCTGTATACCATCTCTGTGGCTTTCTATATGCCCACAATAGGACTTAACAACTCGGTGGCCTTCAATGCCCTCGAAAGAGGAGGTCTGGACACGGTCAAGGACTTCCCTCCCATACGAGTATTCGGAACTGTAGGCTTCATCGTGGCCGAACTGATGGTAAATTTTGTGGAAATAGACGGTATCACACTGCAAAAAAGCTACACCCAATTCTTTGCCACCGGTGCTTTCGGCATCATCATGGCCTTGTACGCACTGACAATGCCCAAATGTCCTGTCAATAAGAGCGCCAACGGCGGCATCGTCGACGCCCTCGGCCTGCGCGCCTTCGCACTATTCAAGACACGCCGCATGGCCATATTCTTCATATTCTCGATGCTGCTGGGCGTGTCGCTGCAAATCACCAACAGCTACGGCACTACCTTCATCGAAAGCTTCAGCAAAGTAGGCGAATACAGCCAAGGATTGCTCGATGGATGGTTTGCACACAACCCGACATTCCTGATTTCGATTTCGCAATGCTCCGAAGCCCTGTGCATCCTGATGATAGCCTTCTGCCTTAAACGCTTCGGCATCAAAGGCGTAATGCTGATTGCGATGTTTGCCTGGGTATTGCGCTTCGGCTTCTTCGGCATCGGCGACACCAATTTCCCCGGCGTCATCTTCCTTGTGCTGTCTTGCATCGTCTACGGCGTTGCCTTCGACTTCTTCAACGTCTCCGGCGGCATCTACGTCGACCAGCAGACCGACCCCAAACTGCGTTCGTCCGCCCAAGGTCTGTTCATGATTATGACCAACGGTATCGGCGCATCGCTGGGTACGTTTATCGCCGGCGAATTTGTAGTCAATAAATACGTTATGACCCAGGAGGTAGGCACTCAAGCCATGATTGACGGCTGGCACCACTCGTGGTTCATCTTCGCCGCTTACGCTTTGGCAGTATTCATCATGTTCTACTTCTGCTTCAAAGCGCCCAAGAAAGCCGAGACAAAAGCTGTAAAAGACATCTAACAGCCTTGAAGGCGCGGTGTTCGGTATATGTCGGACACCGCGTTTTCGAGACCATGCCAATATAAGCAATGATTCAGTTCTACGCACCTGACATACAGCAAACTCTGACACTGCCGCCCGAGGACAGCGCACACGCCGTACGCGTGCTGCGTATGCGCACGGACGACACACTGTATGTGGTGGACGGCCACGGCACACGCTACACGTGTACACTCGTAGGTAGCGACCCGCGCCGCGCTACCGTCGCCATCGAAGATGCCGTCACCATCGAACGCGTATGGCCGGCGGATGTCACCGTGGCCGTAGCCCCGGCCAAGCACATCGACCGTACCGAATGGCTGGTCGAGAAACTCGTGGAAATCGGGGTGGACAGCATTATTCCGGTACTATGCGCCCGGTCGGAACGACGCGAAATCAAGGTCGAACGCCTACGCAAAATTGCCGTATCGGCCATGAAACAATCGCTCAAGGCCACGATGCCGCACCTGGCCGAGATGACCCCGCTGAGCCAATTGCTGCAGCAAACCACAGCCCGACAACGCTTCGTCGGATATTGCGATGCCAATACCGAACGGACGTTGCTTTCCAAGGCCCTGCAACCGCGACTGAGCACGCTGCTGCTCATCGGACCCGAAGGCGATTTCACACCCGATGAGGTAAAACAATGCCTCGATGCCGGATGCCGCGCCGTCACCATGGGCGACAACCGCCTGCGCACCGAGACCGCCGCACTCGTCGCCTGCGACACTTTTCATATCATCAACCAAATTCACTCATGAACGCCAACGAATTACTGCAATATCTGACACCCCAAGCAGCCAAAGGTTCCACGTTCTTCCTTTTGGCCGGACCATGCGTCATCGAGGGCGAGAAAATGGCTCTCGATATCGCCGAAAGCGTATTGCGCACGACATCCGAGCTGGGCATACCATACGTATTCAAAGGTAGCTACCGCAAGGCCAACCGCAGCCGTCTGGACTCGTTTCAGGGCATAGGCGACGAAAAGGCTCTGCGCATACTCGCCAAAGTTCGCGAGACATTCAACATACCCGTAGTCACGGACATTCACCTGCCCGCCGAGGCCGAGATGGCAGCTCAATACGTTGATATATTGCAAATTCCGGCATTCTTGTGCCGCCAAACCGACCTACTGACAGCCGCCGCCAAGACCGGCAAAATGGTCAATATCAAGAAAGGCCAATTCCTGGCGCCCGAATCGATGCATTTCGCCGTCGAAAAAGTACGACAGAGCGGCAACGATGCCGTGGCTGTCACCGACCGCGGCACGATGCTGGGATACGGCGACCTAGTGGTGGATATGCGCGGCATTCCCGTGATGCAGCAGCAATGCGGATGCCCGGTCATTATGGACATCACTCACTCGCTGCAACAGCCCAATACGGCAGGGGGAGTCACCGGCGGACGTCCCGAACTTATCGAGACCGTCGGCCGCGCTGCCATAGCCGTAGGCGCCGACGGCATATTTATCGAGACACACCCGCAACCGGCCAAAGCCCTCTCCGATGGCGCCAATATGCTGCGCCTGGACCTGCTGCCCACGCTGCTGCGGCACCTCCTGGCCATACGCCGCACCATCGCCGCTTTCTGACACTTAGAGCTCCGCCGCATTATTCCCAACCTTACGCATCAAGACATCCGAGACATTTCATTATACGACAGATGATAAGACATATATCCATACTACTGGCCGCATTGGCCGCATTGGCCACTCCGGCACGCGCCGATATCGACAACCCGATGACCCGCGCCGTGCTCAACGTCTACGCGCAACAACTCAGCGAAGACCCCAAGGACTACGAGACCTATCTCAACCGCGCCAACGTTTATTACAGCAACAACGAATATCTGCGTGCACTCTCGGATGCGGACAACGCCATCAAATACATCCCCGAAAAAGATACCGATACACGTATGCGTGCCCTCACGCTACGTGCCAACATCTATTTGCAGACCAATCGCCCCGAGGATGCCTTGCGCGACCTTGACGCCACGGTGGCATTGGACCCGACTTCGTATGTCAACGTCTACCTGCGTGCAAACACGCGCTACACCCTCGGACAATACGCCGCCGCACGCGAGGACTACAATCGTCTGCTGCGTCTCAATCCCCGCAGTACCGAGGCTATGATCGGACTGGCACGCATTGCCGTCAAGGAAAACAACCTCGGCACTGCTACGCAATACCTTGACGATGCAGTAGCGTCAGACCCCAACAACGCCGACATATACGTACGCCGTGCCAACGTGCGCCGCTCGATGGGCAACGGCAGCGGCGCGGTCGAAGACATTATGCTGGCTCTGAGTACGGACGCATCCAACGCCCGCGCCACCAAGCTGCTTGTAGATATGGCCAATACGGACTATGCCGTTGTCATCGAAGGCATTACACGTGCCATCGAGCAAGCTCCGCGAGTGGCTATGTTCGTGTACCTGCGTGCCTACATCCAGCAAGCGCATTTCCACTACAAAGCCGCATTGGCCGACTACAACACCATCATCACGCAAAATCTCAACGACTACCGCGGCATCTACGCCGGGACTGCACGCTGCCGATATGCCCTCGGCCAATACGAACAGGCTTTGGCTGACATCGACCAAGCATTGGCTGCATCCCCCAATAATGCCGACAACCACATATTACGCGCACGTATACTGCGAGCCCTGGGTCGACGTGTCGATGCCTATAGCGCCGCCGCACGCGCATTGGCATTACGTCCCAACGACACGCAAGCGCTTATCGAATTGGGCCTGACGGCATACTCGCAAGAGCAGTACGGCCAAGCCGCCGACCTGTTCGGCGAAGCCACAATGACGGCCGAAGGCGCCGATGCGGCACGCGCATACATGCTGCGTGCATCCGTGCTCGAAGAACGTCTCAACCAGCCTGTAGCCGCCGCCGGATTTTACCGCCACGTGGCCGAGACAACAGCGCCGCAAGCACGAAAAAACACGACTGCGGATGCGGCTTCCTCTGCCATGAGCCAAGACGCTGCCGCTATCCTGAATGCCGACCCGGCAATGTTACGCCCGTTGGCACTGCTGCATTGCGGCGAACGTCAAGCCGCCGATGCAGCCATGGCAGCAATTCTTGCTCTACCTGACGCCGACGGAGCCCACGCCTTCGAGGCCGCTTGCTATTATGCCCAAGCCGCCAAGGTTGCCGCCGAAGTCAAAAAGGGCAAATCATCCAAAAACGATGCCGGCAATGCCGATATGGACGCCGCATTCCGTTATCTCGAACAAGCGCTTGACCGCGGATACGGAGACCTTCACCGCCTGCGTGACGACACCGACGCCCCGGCCAATATCGCCCCCCTGCGCCAAGACAGCCGCTTCACGGCCCTCACAGCGCGCTTCGCCCACCTCTTCTGACAAGCATCAAACACAGACTTACGTCTTCTCCTGAAGACTATTGTATTTTGAAGTCTAAATTATTATAATGAGCACTCGCAAGAATATCCTCGTAACTTCGGCCGGCAAGCGTGTCGAACTCGTCAAGGCTATCAAAAACACCGCCGGCGGCCTTCTCGGCTCGGACGTAAAGGTCTATACCACGGATATGAATCCGATAATGGCTCCGGCCGGATACGTCTCGGACGAATGCTTCAAGGTCCCGCGCGTCACCGACGAGTCCTATCCTCGAATTCTACGCAATATTTGCGACAAGTATTCTGTCGGACTGCTCATTCCGACCATAGACACCGAGCTTATACTCTTGTCTGACCTATATGACGAATTCAAAGCTCAAGGCACGCATATTGCAATATCGGACGGCACTTTCATCCGCCAATGTCGTAACAAAAGGCTGATTAACAAATTCTTTGAGCAGCACAACATCAGTATTCCAACGCCCGTAGACAAGCACAATCCGACATTTCCTTGCTTTGCAAAGCCTTACGACGGATCGCTGAGTACAAATATTCATCTGTTGCGTTCGGCCGAAGACCTCACCAAAGAAATCTTGGATGACCCTAAACTGATGTTTATGGAATACGTGGACAAGGCTATATACAAGGAATTTACCGTCGATATGTACTACGGTAACGACGGCATGGTCAAATCCATAGTTCCGCGGCAGCGCATCGAAATCCGCGCCGGCGAAATCAATAAGGGCGTGACGCGCAAAAACTCGATTATCGCATACCTACGTTCGCGGCTCGGCCATCTCGAAGGCGTCCGAGGCGTGATTTGCCTGCAATTGTTTTACGATGAAACATCAGGAGACATTAAGGCCATAGAAATCAATCCGCGTTTCGGCGGAGGCTATCCGCTAAGCTACGAAGCCGGGGCAAATTACATCGAGTATCTGATACGCGAGTATTTGCTCGGGCAGAATCTCGAATATGACGAATCCTGGAAGGATAACTTTCTGATGCTGAGATACGATGCAGCCATATTTACTCAGCTTAAAGACTGATTTTTTTCTCACGACATCTATGCGACACCCTCATTCGGATTATGTCGTCGCCTTCGACCTTGACGACACGTTGTACAAGGAAATCGATTTTCTGAAATCCGGGTACTATCATATTGCTATGGCTCTGTGCGGAAACGCAAAGGAAGCATCCGCACTGGCCAAATCCATGTACGATTGGTACACGACCAAATGCAACGTCTTCGAAAAGGCAATCGAAGCAACCGGGAGTGACTGTGATATTTCAAGCCTTCTGAAACTGTACCGCGAACACATCCCGAACATCACACTTGCAAGTGACTGCAAAGAGTGTCTTCAGGCTCTGAAATCTTACGGCGCGACATTAGCGCTTATCACCGATGGTCGTACACTGACACAGCGCAACAAGATTAAGGCGCTGGGACTTGACCGGATTGTACCGGCTCACAATATCATCATCTCCGAAGAATTCGGTTCCGAGAAACCATGTGCAGCCAATTACGAAGTCATCGAGCAGCGAAATCCGGGCAAAAAATACTGCTACGTAGGCGATAACGTAATCAAGGACTTCGTGACGGCCAATAGCCGCGGATGGCTCACCATAGGCCTTCGCGACAACGGGTGCAATATCCATCGCCAAGACGCCGAAAGGCGCGCCGAATATCAGCCGTCAATCTGGATAGACAGCCCGGATGCACTTCCCGACACAATTATACAAGCAGACATCCACCCGTTATAACGCGTCCGCAACGAAGCAAGAATACAATTGGGGCCACCCGGCGTAATGTTCGGGCGGCCCCAATTGCATTATTGTAGATTCTTCCGCTTACTTGCCGAAGGTGGCGAGGCGGGCAATGTACTTGCCTATGATATCGAACTCGATATTGACCTGCGAGCCGACACCGAGGCGGCAGAAATTGGTGTGCTCGTATGTGTAGGGAATGATGGCTACGCGGAAACTGCGCGGCCGGCTGTCGCATACCGTAAGGCTGACACCGTTGACCGTCACCGACCCTTTCTCGACAGTGACATATCCCTGCGCCGCCATATCGTCGGATACGGTATACTCAAAAGTGTAGTAGCGGCTGCCGTCCACACTCTGTATATCCGTGCATACGGCTGTCGTATCCACGTGTCCCTGGACTATATGCCCGTCCAAACGGTCGGACAGACGCATCGACCTCTCGAGGTTGACCAAGTCGCCTACGGCCAGGCGTCCGAGGTTGCTGCGTTCCAAGGTCTCCTGAATTGCAGTCACCGTATATGTATCGCCATCAATGTCTACCACTGTGAGGCATACTCCGTTATGCGCAACAGACTGATCTATGGACAACTCGTTGACAAACGAGCAACGTATCGTCAGTTGCAGGTTGCCGTCATCACGGCGCGCGGCCACTACGGTGCCGGCTTCTTCAACTATTCCTGAAAACATATCGTGTTATTGTTTATATCTCGTTTAACTTCAGTATGGTAGGCTATATCTGCCGGTATGGTAGGCTATATCGTGCCCTACTATTTATTTTCGAAGAATGATGTACATGGGACGTGCAACGTTCCATGCAAAAGATACGGTGGCCGTACCGAGTTTCTTGTCGTACGACACACTGACGCTGCGACCGTCGGCCTCGATATAGCGCGGCTGTTTGCGCAGACCGTTGAACACCAAGGTGATTGTTTTATAATCCTTGGCTCCTACATAATCACCTTGGGCACTGAGCACTACGTCTATCTGCTTCCCGGTATCGTTGCCGCTCATGCTTATGACGCGACCCTGATTGTGCCCTATCGTGGTGGGGGTAGTCATATCATCCTCGAAGAGTGTCGAGAAAGTTTGCTTCCCGGCCAGGGGATAATAGTCTATATGGTAGCGGTTATTACGATATTGAGCCGTGGATTTCATCGGGTAGTCGGCCGTAACGATAAACGAGCCTGCACGTGCAAATATCGGAGTGCGGTCTATGGCTGCGTCGTAATTGGTCACCGTACCGCCCTTATACACCTTCAACGGCGCATGGATATCCACCCAGTCGCTGCCTTCGGGGAATACAACGGGACGTTGTACCGCTCCCTGCGTCATCACCGGAGCGACCATAATGTCTCGACCCCAAAGAAATTGATCGGTAATGCCGTCATAGCGACCTGCGGCCGTGGCATCGTGGAAATCAAGCGGACGCACCAGCGGCCAGCCCTTGGTGGCATTTTCCCACGTCAGGGTGTAGTTATACGGAAGCCAACGATAGCGCTCTTTGACCAGCGATAGCAACAGTGACGCGTATTTGGGGTAGTTGTACGGTTCGGCTTTATACTGGGCATGGGTACGAAGCATCGGCGAGAATACGCCCAATTGCATCCAGCGCACATATAGTTCGTCATCCGTGGGGTGTTCCTGATCGATGATGGAGAATCCGCCGACATCATGGCCCATATATCCCAGGCCCGAGAGTCCGGAATTAATCATTATGCGTATCTGCGGTTCAAGTCCGCCCCAAGTGCGCGATACATCTGTGGACCAGGGGAAGACGTTGTAGCGCTGCAAGCCGGTAGTGCCGCCGCGCATCATGGTCATCATACGACGGTCGGGGTACTTTGCCTTGTGCATGTCGTACACAATACTGCTCCAATCGTTGCCGTAGAGGTTATGGTATTGACGCGTAAGCAGGCCATTGGCGTGCAGACCGTTTTCGGGATGTACCTCGGGTTCGCCCAAGTCGCCCCACCAGGCACTTACGCCGCGGTCAGACAAAGCGCCGTAGCGATCGACCAGCCATTGACGCGTATGCGGATTCGAGACGTCAAACATTCCGCCTTGTCCCACCCAGATGGTAACATTCAGCGGACGGTCTACACTATCCTTATTCATTACGAACATACGCTTGGGTGCCAAGGTATTATAATTGTCCACACCACGCCCGTTGCGAAGCACGTAGGGCTGGGATATGGTGACTACGTTTATGTGTTTCTTGTTGAGGTATTCCAGCAACCCGTCCGGGTCGGGCCATTGCTGCTTGTCCCATTCGAGACGCCCCATATCCTGCTCGCGCCCGTACCAATACAAGTCGAGTACTACGCCGTCCAGGGGGTAGCCCTGCGTCTGCAGCGAGTCAATTACGCCGCTCAATTCATCGTCTGTATGATATCCATATCGGCTGCTGACGTATCCGAGAGTCCACAGCGGCGGCAGCTCCTGACGCCCGGTCAGCGCTGTCAACGCCGTAGTCACGGACGCAAGCGAAGCATCATCGCCTACCACATAGTAGTACGATATGGGGCGCGTATCCTCAAAGGTGTAGGTGATATCCTTGCCCGTGGTCATTGTCGCAGTGCCGTAATCGTCAAACAGCAAGGCATATCCATGCGAAGACACCAGCAAAGGCATCGAAATATTCATCTGTTTCAAGCGGCGTTCGCTGCCTATATAGCCGTAGTTTTGCTTATTGTACATTACCAGCGTGTCATTGGCCAGATTGAGGCTATAGCCGCGCTCTCCGCCACCGTACAGCGATGCGCCTTCGGCGGTGGATACCGTCAATGCGTAACGTTGGACTCCGTCTGCACCTACCGGCAAGGCCTTGACACCTTTGTCGATGATGGACGAGCCTTTATATTTAGCGCTCACTGTCAGCGTCTTATCTGACACCTTAGCAGCAGCATACGGTGCATTGTCCCAGTCCTTGACTTCGACAATGGGGGCTGTGGTGATGACGGGACGCTCTGCGCCGTGTTTGGCCAAGGGCGTATGTGTCACTTTGACAATGCCCGGGGCTATTTCCTTAGCTGTCACCGAAGTCCCGTCTCCATAATTGGCTATGGACACCGGGGCGGTATCACGACCTGAGGCCTGAACCGCAATGGTGAGGGCCGCAATGGCCAATATGAATTTTGTGCTGTTCATAAGAATGTTAAGAATGTATCTGTGTAAGTATGATGTTCGTTGTGTAATCTTCTAAAATAGAACGGAATCGCATCTATATGCACCCGGACAATGCCGATAAGCGTGGCCGTATACTTTCCCTTATATCAGCAACTTGAGCACCCTGACTCAAGTTTTTCGCTGTTTTCATCGGGAGCGATACAATGGCCGTCAGGGGTCGATGCGGTTGAGGTAGCTCTGGTGGCTGATGCTCTCGTCGCCGGATTGATTGTAGGTGCTGCCGACTTTGAGCACGCGTTCTTTTTTGTGCTTGCCCAAGGCGGCATGTTTTGCCACATCCGCAAAGAGCTTCGAATCAGCCAATTTGGGACCCCAAACTTCGATAAGTCGCTCGTAGCGCAAGTTGTTCATATCGTCATACAAGCCTCGCAGTGCCGGCTGTTTCTCCATATCGGCACGCGTCCACACCTTATTGTCATCGAGGTATTTGCATGCTGCGGCTATCTGCTGCTTGGTTGCGGGTTTGTCTGTGCTTACGTCTTCTGTCGCAGGGGCTTGAGCGGTTTCGGGCTGCTGTACGGTCTCTTCCTGCGTCTTGTCTTCGGTAATCACTGTCGGAGCGGCCGGGGTCGGAGCTTGAGCCGATACCAACGTCGACGTGTCGTCGGGATTGGCCGCCGGAGCAAGTGCTTCCTTATCTTTGCTTCCGGAGCACGTACCCATCAACAGCATCAGCACAATGCCTATCAGAAGTCCCGCGCCGAAAGATATTGCATGGCGGTGCTGCCACATTCCGGCGCCGGTATAGCGCAGATGGTTGGTGCGGCTTTGACCTTCCTGAATGTCCGCCGTCAGTTCGTAGCCTTCCAGTGGGCTGTCATCCAACGCTTTTTGGCTCAGAATATCAAATTTGATGGGAGCGCCCAAATCGCTGGACTTCACCGGCACCTCAAAGCGGTAGACTTTTCGCCGTTCGGACAATTGTATCAGGGCCTGTGTCAGCGTAGCCAGGTCCATACGTCCCGAGTACGGGAAGTAACCCTCGGCATTAACCGACACCGAAGCCTGCGCCAACTCGCTGCGCGTAAAGGCTGCGCCCTCGGCGGTGATGGGGCGACCGTTGACCAATATCTCGCAATCGCGTATCCGCGTATGCGTGGCCAGAGATGTCACCTTGAAGGACGACGGGGTGATAATCTTACGCGAGTCATCCGTCGAAATCTGTCGCGGCGTCACCTCGGCGGCATCCACCGCAACGGTCTCGGACACATCGTCAAAGCCTTGACGACGCCATGTCACCGTCACCGTATCGCCCATAGTGGCGCGCACCGGCGCATCAAGACGCATACCGAATACCCAGGGGTCAAAGCCGTCATCGCTCTTCTCGGGAGGCATAATGGCGGCCGTTGGGCCTATGGGCTCGGCTGTAAGGTCGGCGGTATTCGGAGTCACCTGTAAGTCGGCGTCTACCAGCAATATGCCGCAATACGGCAAATAGCATTGCTGCCACAATCCGTCGCCCAGAAAGTCCTCCAACGCCGGAGCCGTATCGCCGCCATAAAGACGCCAAGCCCACCGGCCCGCCAGATTCATAGGTACGCAACGCGGAGCATTGTGGCGCACGGCATAGTCGCGCGCAAATATCGTGCGTAGTGTCACAACGTCATCATTGCTCACTTTAACGCCCGAGATGATTCGCGTGGTCTGCTTGACCACCGATGCAAGGTCGTCCGTCGCTATTTCTATATCCGACGGTACAAATATCCAAGCGGCAAGGTGGTCGCCGGCGTTATCGGGAATGGTGCGCAATATGGTGACGAAGACACCGGACGATACCGCTGTCAATAGGTAAAATATGTTCTTTTCGTTAGTGTCGTAGTCTACGGTCGACAATACGCTGCGTACGTCCTTGACATACGAGCGCACATCCTCGTTGGGATTAAGATTCAATTGCGAATTGAATGTCACCATCGACCGAGTTATGTATAGTTGCAACTTCGCCATAATAGTGGTGTATTATGCTGTAAGTGTGATTATTGCCTTATTATTCGATATACGTCCGAAGACTTCGGCCGCGTCATGCGTCCGAAGTCCACGGTTTTACTCTACAAACTTACGAATTTTTTTTCGCTTAGGGCCACTCCGTCGGCCCTAATTTTCGTCTCGCGGCTTTTTTTGCCTTTATCGCGTTCTGTTTTACCTTAGACCTGTACCGACAGCCGATGACGGGCATACGAAGAACGCCGGACGCCGAAGTTGTCGTCAAAAATGCGTACCTTTGCATACACAAACGCAATAACGGCACGACGCTCGTGCCGGAGCTAAGAACACGACAATACGACAATGGAACGACCTCTGATAATGATAACTAATGATGACGGCGTCGAGGCCGCAGGTATTCGCGCACTTGCCGATGCAGCTATGCCCCTGGGCGACGTCATCATAGTTGCGCCGGCACGTCCCCAATCGGGTCAATCTTCGGCACTGACCGTAGACGGGCCGCTGCGCATACGCCGACATGCCGACTACGGCGAAGCACAAGTATTCAGCATCTCGGGCACACCGGTGGACTGCGTCAAACTGGGATTGCACGCGGTGATGCCCCGCCGTCCGGACTTCCTGTTCTCGGGCATCAACCATGGCAGCAATAGCGGAAACGCGGTGACATATTCGGGCACTATGGGCGCGGTTATGGAAGCATGCACCAACGGCATCACAGCCGTGGGCTTCTCCTTGCTGCACCATTCGCCCTCAGCCGATTTCTCGCTGTCGGCGCCGCAGGTGGCTCGGCTGGCCGCTGACATCGTAGCCCATGGCCTTCCTGATTTTACGGCATTGAATATCAACATTCCGGCACATATCGTCCCCAAAGGTGTACGCACGTGCCGCGCCGCTCGCGGACACTGGAGCGAGGAATTCGAGCGTTTTATCGACCCGCACCAAAATCCATTTTATTGGCTCACCGGACGTTTTTGTAACGAGGAGCCCGAAGCCACCGATACAGACGAGTATTGGCTCGCCCAAGGATACACCTCCATCGTCCCGGTATGCCCGGACGTGACCCGTATGGATATGGTGGCACCTATGGCCACACGTTTTGACAGCGACAAATAGCACCTATGGCCAAGCAGGAATACATTGACCGAAACCGCCAATGGCTCAGGGACAAGGCTGCCGAGCCGGGCGTTACAGCCCTCGACAAGGGCATATTTTACAAGGTCATCAAAAGCGGCAACCCCAAAGGGCCCAAGCCTAACCGCAGTAGCGTGGTGGTGGCTCATTACACCGGTCGAACCATCAACGGTAAAACGTTCGACAGCAGCCGCTCTGGCGTAGCCCCGGCTTTCCGTCTGCGCGAGCTTATTCCCGGATGGATTATAGCATTGCAGCAGATGCACGTAGGCGATCGCTGGGAGGTTTACATTCCGGCCGAACAAGGCTATGGCCGCTTCAATCAGCCGGGCATCCCCGGCGGGTCGACCCTGGTGTTCGATATCGAGCTCCTCGGAGTCTCGTAACATCCAATAGAGGCAACCGCCAATGCCGTATCTGCACGCGCGCCTCGCCTCACCTGTAACCCGTAAAAACTTATGATCAAGCAAGTTCATATCACCCTGCGCCCCTACCCACGCGGCATTCACCTCATATCCTCTGACGTGCTGCGACAACTGCCGCCACTGCCCCGTACAGGACTGCTGCACCTGCTGATACAGCACACTTCGGCCGCTTTGGCGCTTAACGAGAATGCCGACCCGGACGTGCGGCGCGACCTCGCCGCCATATTCGACCGCCTCGTACCCGAGAACGCGCCGTTCTACCTGCATACGGATGAAGGCTCGGACGATATGCCTTCCCATGCCAAGTCCGTAATCGTAGGTTCTACGCTCACCCTTCCAATCTCGGAAGGGCTACTCGACTTGGGCATTTGGCAAGGCATATACCTTTGCGAGTTCCGCGACCACGGCGGCTCTCGTCGCATCGTCGCCACCATCCTCGGCGATTAATCCCGAACATAAACTACAATCCGAAGGTGAAAATATAAGCGGAGGTATCATAATGGTAGCCTCGGTAGGGGCGCAATATATTGCGCCCGAGCAGCAGGAGTGCAACTCGATGAATGACCGGATGTTATGCCAAATTGCTCCGGTCGTTGCGGACGAATATATTGCGCCCCTACAATAATTCGCTATTTTGGCATATTCTCCTTGCATTTGCGCTCATTCTCAACTGATTGAGCCAAATCGATTCTACACGACGGAAGAAAACAGAGGGCGTACTCCGTAACGGAGTACGCCCTCTCGGCTATCTTATATTAAGAACTAATTATCTCATTACTTTGAGTGTCACGATCTTGCCGTCGATGTTTGCGGTTGCTATCATCATGCCCTTAGCGGTGAGAGGCACGCTGTCCGTACAAACCGGCATAGAGAGGAGGACACGACCTGCCAAGTCGCATACGACAAGGCCCGTGGCCTTTCCTGTGAAATGAAGCATTCCATCGTGGTATGACATGCCGCCTTGTGTATGGACGATGTCAACTGCACTATTAGTGTCTAATTCGAGGCTGAAGGCGTTGATGGTTACCTTACCCAGCGTCTTCGGAACGATACTGAACACGCTGTTTGCGGGGTCTATGGAGTAGATCGACTCTCCCTCGTCACCATCGCCGGCTGAATAAGATGTTGCGTTCTCGGCCTTGATAGTGAAGGAATATTCCTGTGTAGTGCCGGCGGGAGTGGTGTTAGAGAGGATGCTGTGCATTGCCATGGTGTTGGCTGCCTTTGCTGTGCAGAGACCCCATTCTATGTCTCTGTCATCGGCTGTAGCTGTCACTTTGACTTTGTATATGCGCCCGGCTACGAGCTTGAAGTAGGGAGAAGTGAGGTACGTTACATCGGGGGTGCCGTAGTACTTGCTCCAGGAATAGAGCGAGGTCCCCTCGTCTTGTTTCCAGGTGTTATATGTCGATGCCATTGACACTACCTGCCAGTCGGGGAAGTCGGTGGTCGCGTAGGGTATCTCAGTGAAGTCGCCGTTGTATGCATAGTCGAATGGAGCATCGCCCTCGGCCTCGCCGTTGGTGTTGCATACCAATACGGATAACTTGTGCACACCCGGTGTAAGGTCATTCACGACGTATGTTTCTTTGCTGCCGGGTGTGTGGCGAGCAGATACTTCCTCTGTATGGATGGCCGTTCCGTCACAGTATATGGTATAGCCGAGTTGCTCGTGGCTGTCAAGATCTTTGCCTGCGATGTCGAGTGTCGGATTTTCCCATTCCAAGGAAACAGACTTATTCTCGAGTACAGATGCTCTTAGCCCTGTGATATGCTGCGGCAGAATTGCTTGCGTAGCGAGTTCGAGGGTCTGAACCTTTATGTCTGAGTATGCAGAGCTTGAAGTTTTGCCGATGTGGTGCACGACGAGCACGTATTCGCCTTCAGTGTCAACGGATATCACGACTTCGCGTGTCCGGTATCCGTAGCCCTGCACGTTGCTTTCCTCATCGAGCTTGACGAATGATGATGCGAGATTGTGACGATCAGTAGCATAACCAATCTCATAGTTGTTGTAACGGGCGTTGATGCTAACTTTCATGCGGTAGTAGCCCGGGGAGAGCTGCAGGTAGGGCGATGCGAGGTATTCATCGGCTTCCTTTCCGGTTGGCATTTTTGACATAAATGACTTGCTCCAGCTTGTCGAATCGAACACCCAAGTGTTGCCATCGGCATTACCATCGAGTATGGTGAACTTGCCTGTCTCGTTGTTATCGGTTTTTGATGCGTCAAATGCGTAGGGTATAGCTGCGGTTGGGTGTCCCACATATCCGGCACTGACTGTGATGGGTTCCTTGTCTATGCAGCCGTTGGCATTATATGCCACTACATAGTACGAGTATACGCCGGCAGCTGCGAGTCGATCGGTGATGCCCAGCGGTGTGCCGGCTTCGCAATTGCTGATTTCGCGGAACAACTCGCCGTTGCGGTACAACTTGATAGTCAGCGGTTCTGTCAGCGCTTTGCCGTTTTGATCTACGGAGGGGTTGGTCCATGTGAGGTTCACTTTAAGTTCATCGCCTTGCGGTACGGCTGTCAGGTCGGTTACAAGTGCCGGCACAAGGAGGTTCTTCATCACCTTGACGTAGTTGATGCGATAGCCCATATATGTGCCGCTTTCAGCTTTTGCGTGGAATGCGATATGGTATTCGCCGGGTGTGGTGACTGTGAAGGGTACTTCGCACTCCTTGTCGTATTCGCTGAGGTTGTCATACGAAGCCAGCTCAGTGTAGCCACTCATATCGGTATCGGAAGTACCGAGGGCAAAGCCGAGGTCGCCGTAGATGGTGCAGGTGACCTTAAGTATGTAATCGCCGGCGGAATCGAAGTTGATGGCCGGAGACACAAGCCAGTTGTCCTCCTTGAGGCCGGAAGCGGAGTCGAATTCTGCGAATTTTGAATATGAGTTGTATTTCCAAGCTGCAGTCGTGGCAGCATCGGGTCCGGCAACAGATTTCCAATCAGCGGCGAATGTGGCGGAACTGCTGAAATCGTCCACATACGGGAGAGCTTTGGCTGTGGATGGAGTCGGACCGGGATCCGGCTGATCGCCGCCACCACCGGTTATGGAAAAACCGGTGACATAGAAATCGTATGAGTTGGCATCACTGAAGCAGTGTATGCCGAAAGAGTAGTCGCCTGTAGCAGCTACCGTAACCGTCACCTGTTGCAACTCGAAGTCCGATGAGTGCTGATATGCCTCATTGCGTATCAGCTGTTTGCCGGCGGTCATGGCTGCGGACGTGCGCTCGGAGGCCATACGTACTTCGAATTTCTCAGAATCGGTGCCGCGCGTCTTTGTCCACAGCTTGACGGTGTATTCCGTGCCGGCGGTAAGGGTTATCATAGGCGACATCACCCAGCAGTTTGCTGCGTGGTCGCTGTCGTATGCGTGGTATACGCCGCCTTGTGTTCCCGGGGTGGAGAAGTCTGATGTCTGGTGGTCCCATGAGAAGCCTTTGGATCCTCTGAGGCCGTTGTTTACAGCGGTCCATTCGGGGTCAATGGCGTTGTTTACGCCGATGTCACTACCGTACGGTACCGTCTTGCTTAGTCCCGTCATCGGCAGGGCGAGGAGGACGGCAAGCAATGTTGCATAAAGTTTTTTCATACTGTTTTGAGTTATATTGTTATCAGTTGTATTATAAAGTAGCAGCCCGGTTTCGGACGTTGCCGAGATACCGGGCTGCGTCATATTAGTTACAGATTGGTTATTTTACGATTACCTTTGCGGAGCGTACTGCCTTGTCTGAGTTGAGGCGGACAATGTAGCATCCGGGTCGGAGCTCAATCATACGGTCGCCCTCTACGGTCACGTCGCCGGCAGCAATGATGCCGTTGGTGGTGTATACAGTGGCAAATGCGGAGTCTGCGCAAATGTGGATACCGCCGCGCACTGCGGTGATTGTCATGTCATCGGTTGCTACATCGTCAACACCGCCGCCCTTGGCGAAATTGACTTGAAGCTTTGTGTATATGCCGGGCATCTCAAATTTGTTGCTTTTAACAGCCTCCTCATCGTTGAGCGAGTATGTGTTGAATGAGTAGCCGTCGTCAGGGGTTGCGATGATAGTTAACGGGAGGTATTTAGTTACCTTTGAGCCGTTGGCGTATTCGTTGCCCTCTGCGTCAACCACCTTGATGGTGCCGTGGATCGGGTTTATGATGTCGAGGTATGCCCATTCGCATCCGCCATTGGTGCCTTGGTGGCTCGGAGTCCATCCGCGGTCAATAGCGATGCTTGAGTCTGCACGAGTGCCTTCATTCAGCTTTTTGTCGCCTCCTTGAATGATAGCAAGATTGTAGCCCAGCCCGTGCTGGTTGTCCTCGTCATCGCCATTGTCGATGCGTTGTGGCAGCGTATAGTAGAACTCGTTGAGTTCGGGCGCGGTCATGCCGTTGCCGTTTATGTAGATGAACTGCAGCTTGGTGTTCTTGCTCAGATCAAGAGCGTGGATGTCGTTGCCGGAAACATTGAGGCTTTCAAGTTTCAAGTTATGAGAAAGGTCAATACAGGTCAGGAGGTTGCTACCAACTGCCAGGTCGGTAAGGGCGGTATTGTTTGACAGGTCAATGCTCGATATACCATTGCTTGACAGGCTCAATTCAACGAGTTCGGAGTTTTTAGACACATCGATTGACGTAATCTTATTGTTCTGTGCGTAGAGCCATTTGAGGTATTTGTTATTGGTCACATCAAGAGATGTGAGGTTGTTGCCTTTCACATCCAGATACTGGAGGTAAGGCATATTCGAAACGTCGATAGCGTCGAGCAAAGCTATGCCTTCCTCCTCATCACCGAACGAATCCGAATATGCCTCAAGCATGATAATGTTCGGATTGTTAGAGAGGTCAATAGTTTTAAGACCGGTGTAGCTGAGGTTGAGAACCTCGAGAGCGGTGTTATGCGACAGGTCGATAGACTTGATGGGATTCCAGTATCCGTTGAAGTATTTCAGGTTGGGGGCGTTGGAGAGGTCCATTGCCTGAATTTGGTTGTCCCAAAGGCCCATTGCTGTGCCGTACTCGCCGAAGCCGGACACATCCACGCCTGAGAGGTCGCCGTATACGGTAACACGTGTGCCCGCGGCAGAGCCGTCGATGCGCGTGCCTTTGAGTCGGTCGCTGCCGGAGATGTATGCGTTCTGATTGGTATATTCGGTGCGAGTTCCCGTGCCCCAGTCTATCCATACGGAGCTGCCTGCTTTCACGGTGTTTACCAGGAGAGACATTTGCTGTCCTTGCTTGACGTCAAACGACACCGAAGCCATTTCGGATATGAAGTTTACCTTGATGGTTGAGGCTTCGGACACGATAAACCACGGGCTGAATATTTCCTTGCCGTTTACGGTTACACTCTTGAAGCGTTTGCCTTTTTCTGGGTATGAATAAACATACATTGGCACGCCCTTGAGCGCGGTATCATGGACGCTTTTCACTGTCTGGAAGTACAGCGGTTGCCACTGGCAGAGTATGAATTTGCCGCCATCGGTCTGCATCACGTCGAGGTCATAATCCAGACCCATGCCGAAGTGCGAGTAGAGGTTGTCGAGTTTACCGGTCTTGTTTTCGCCGGTATCAGTAGCGCCGTCGAGGGTGACTTCCACCGGGGAGTTTGTCGCGGTGCCGTCGCCCTGAACGTCACATATCCATTGGAAATCCGAACTTGTCGGATAGCTTGTGTCGGCATGCTCGCCGTTTGAGCCTGCGATGAGCAGGTTCGGTTCTGTTCTGTAGCTTGATTTTGCTACCGGGACGGTATGCAGGGTGTAGGTCATTGACTCGGGGGTAAAGTTAGGACAGTTGCGCAAGTCAATGCGGTCAACGCGGTTTGCTTGCAGACCGTTGAAGTCAACAAACTCAAGCAACGTGTTTGATGCGTAGAAGGATTTGAGAAAATAGGCCTCCATAAGGTCGACGCGCGAAATCTGCGTATTGCTGATGTTGAGAGATGTGATGCTCGGAAGCTTGGAAACATCAAGCGTAGTTATGGGGTTGCCGGATATGTTGAGTGTGCTTATGGCGGTGTTGTTGCCCAGGTCGAGGCTGTGGATTTTGTTGTCAGCGACATTGAGAATGCGCAGAGCCGGTGCTTGTGAGATGTCGATTAGCTCGAAGTTGCATCCGTTTATGAATAGTTCTTCGAGCTTGGTACATTTGGTCACGTCCAACGCGTCTACGCTCTTGTTGTTGCTCAATGCGAGTGATGTCAGTTCGGGGTAGTCTCCGAGGACGAAGGGGTTGTCAGTGCCTGTGGTCATCAGGCGGTTGTTGCTGAGAATGAGCGTGTGCAGTGAGGGCAGCGATACAGGATAAAAGTTGTTCAAGCTGCAGTTGCTCAGGTTTATGCTCGTCAGTGTGTTCTGCGAGCTTTCGGGCAAGCAGATGAATATCGAGGCAAAATCCGGGCAATCGTTGAGTGTCAGGTATTTCAGCACTTTTTGATACTGAACGTCGAGACACTGCAGTCCAGTGTTGTTGTTGAGCGTAAGCCATTCCAGTGTCTTGCCGCAATTCTCGAGCGTGAGTGTGGGGTTGTTCGACGGCGAATTCTGGATATTGTTGTGTGACAAGTTAAGGCTTGTCAGAGGAATCTGCGAGAGCAACTCGAAGGAGGTGAGGGAGTTTTTGCTCAAATCGAGTTTAGTGAGTTTTGACATACCGTCAATGGCGGCAGTTGTCAGTTGTGCATTTTGGAGCTGAAATTCGGTTATCTGTCCGGACACGGTGATGGTGGTGCCCTCGATAGTTCCACTAATCCAGCGCTGCCATGCAGCCTGATCGGGGTCGATTGTGAATTTCTGCTGGACACCATTGCCGAAGTCAATGGTCAGCGGTTGTGTAGCAGACACAACATTGGCGAGAATTCGCACCTCTGTCCCCTTGGGGGCAGACGTCGTGAATGTCATCGTACCTTGTGCCAGTACGCCTGTCGTTACCAATACGGCTGACAGAATGGTAAGTAAAAACTGTTTCATAAAATACCTTAAATATTATTTAGCGATCATTTTGCCACTACAACTTTGTTGTTTATTGGCAATTGCGCCACAAAATTAGATAATATTATCCAAATATTCAAGATTAGCGATAATTATTTACCTTTGCCCACAAACATTGCCGATACGGGGAGTAACAATTTCTCCGTATCGGCAACCATTAAATTAAAAATCTAAATCTCGAAGATTAAATATTCTGCTCTTCTGTTAGCATCTGCGACTTCGGCCTCATTCGGCGAGGTCTGCACTGCTTTGGTCGAAGATTTCGCGCAGGAGACGAAGGTGGCGATTTATGCGTCGCCATTGGAAGATAGCTATAATAGTGCCGATGACGGCGCCCACGATGCCGCCATAGACCACGTAGATATCTCCGACAGCAGCCATCTCCACAAAGAGCATGGCCAATACCGGAAACATTAAAACTGTACTGATAATGCGCAAACGCCCTATAAGACGAGTGATTGCGGCTACGCGCTCGGCCGCTTCGACCACGGGTAGGCTGACATAGTCGCTGCGCTTTATGCGTCGATAGACATAGAAGTTGATGACGGAGCAGAATATACCGAAGGCGCTGTAGCATATTATCAGCAATAGTGACACCGGCATATACTCGGACAACCACAGAATGAGCGGAGGCAATAGCAGTCCGCCTACGGCTGCCACCAGATGATGACGTGCAACCTTGTATGTAAGAGTACGTACCCGATCAAGCCCTTTGACATTGATGTCGGCCAAGGTGCGAGCAGCGCCCGCGGAGGGCTTTATGCTGTTCCATTGTTGTTTGAGAAAGTCTATATCGTTTGTGGGCATATCTTTAATCCTGCAATTGTTTCTGTAATTTTGCTTTGACACGATGAAGCCGCGTGGCCACATTGGAACGCGACAGTCCGGTGATGTCAGCTATTTCTTTGTAGTCACGTTCGTCCAACCATAAGGTTATCAACGCCTTTTCCAAAGGGTCGAGTCGCGAAATCATTCTGTACAAGACGCGAAGGTTTTCGGCACGTTCGCTGTCATCATCGACTAAAACTTCGAGAGCGTTATCAAGATCCACCGTTCCACGGTGGCGACTGACCCGCCGATGCCATGAGATGCAGCTGTTGATGGCTGTACGATACAGCCACGTAGTTATGTCGGCGCGCCCGTCGAAGCTGTCCATACCGTTCCAAATATTGGCTACGGTCTCCTGGTACAGGTCATCGACAGGTGCATCTGCGCTGTGGTACAGGAAACACACTTTATAGAGCATAGTGTTATGCTGACGCAACAAATCTTTGAAGCGAGCTTCCTTATCCTTGGCGTCTGATGTCGTGTTTGTCTTCATCGTATATTATTAGACGCAGCTTTCCCCGAAAAGTTACACTCTGCCCCTAAAAAAAACGGCTAAACCAAAAGATTCATCTGAGGAAATATGACGTCTACCATTTTCTGCGGCACATCACATTCCCGTGCAATTGTCGGCCATTGAGAGGCTTTAGCTATTATCTCATCAATAATTAAGTTAGCGTCTTTAATACTATTGCGTTTGGCAAATTCCAACAGATCTCTGCGAGTAATCTTGTCGAACTTTCCATTTATTGACATCTGATGCTGCGATGTCCAGCCGCCATTCGGATTATAGGCATAGCCCATATCATAGGCAGGAGAAAGCCTCCAATTACCATCCCCATCCATAAGAAATGAAATATTCTTGGTATGGTCATCTTGATTGCGTACAACGACATTAAACACCATACGCCGGAACATCTCCTGAGCCTGAGAATAAGGCAGACGAAGAGCCCTCATTATATTAAATGCCTGTTCGTAAGAGAAGGAACGTGGCATACGATAATCATAGTGCGCTATTCCACATAATGTTTGCATATGCACTTTATTCCCATTCAATCGATCGAATCTTTTGGTTAGAAAATGTGCTCTGCCATTCTCCTCTATCAGACGACACTCGCTCATATCAATACCGCAATTCTTCACCAATTGAGAAAAGGAGTATTCAAGTCGGCCGAAGTTCTGAGTTTCGCGGAAACCGGCTTCGGCTGTCACTCCGTCAAGTTTTATAAGGTAATAATCAAAACCTTCCGGAGCATCAATCTGACCGGATCGAACTTCACCTGTGTTTTCATTATAAGCGATTATAGCCTTGGCTCTCTGTCCTCCCGCAGATGTCCCAAGTTGTACAATTTCGGCTATGGCGGCCTTCTTGTCTGCGTCAAGGTTGGTCCCGAAACTTTCTTTTTCTATCAAAGCTTCATTTGCCACCTCGACCAACGAATCAAGTTCGATACGCATTTCTCGGTCATAAGGAAATGCAATGGCCGGTTCAAACTCCAATGCGCCCATGCATCGCTTGCCCAAATAGCACAATGTCTCAATAGGGTTGCTACTGCTTCGCCCGGTCAAGGCAAGCCAACGGTCAAACAACGCTCGTCCGTATGTATCCGGCAACGAGTCCGCAATCATCCCCGGCAAGCCCTTGAAAGTCTCAGCCCCTATCCCGGAGAATGAATAGACCCTCCCGGCTCTGACCGGCATCAATATTGGCGATGGTTCAAGACCGCTCCCTATAAAGTTGTTTGTATACTCAAATTGGGCTATACCACGGTCTTTGTTCCATCGAATAGTGCCCATTAATTGTCCATATAAGTTAACTCTTGCAACATCTACCATTCTGAGGACTCCTTACGTTTATTAATCTTATTTGTTTTTACTGATGAAGCACGCTTACGTTGTTTCTTTTTTTCGCTCTCCAACAACGCATAATACTCATTGGGGCTTAATTCGTCTTCTTCTATTAACGGAGAAAATTTATCAAGTTCACCCAAAACACGAAGCACACGAACTAATGAATTAAACGAACTGATTATTCCTCCCTCTATTTTTTTTATAGTAGATACAGACACCTGAGCATCTTCAGCCAAAGACTTTTGAGTAAAGTTTTGGCGTAACCTCAGCTGCCTTACTTTTGCGCCTATACGATGACACAATTCGTCATCCGAGAGCATATAAATATTTTCCATTATAGCTTTATTTTAAACTATTAGGCTGCAAATATACTAATAATAGTTTAAATCTTAGCTATTATTTTTTCTTTTTTGGGTATATATAGGCCCTTTTTTATATGCGGAGCCGGATGGTATGTCTATTCCCAAAAAGTGTTGACAGATTTGAGGGCGATTAACTAATATGGTTAACCCCGTCAGGGACAGCTCTCTATTTCTCTTTACAAGTTATTTTGACTGATTCGATTTACAGAGTTCTCTCTGCAAACCGTTTTCTTTACATCTTCAGCTTTCGATTGCCGGAAAGTATTGTCATCGACCTCGACGGTAATGTCGACGATTTCCTCATGACATCACATCGGAAGTCAACGATTTTATGGGACTTTACGGATGAAAGCCGAAGAGGATACGGGGTAAACTGAAGAGCAACCCACCTGCAATAGGCTTCTATGTCTCATAGCCTTGCAGCGCAAGCGCTTCGCGGTGACGAACGCCTCTCCTCGGGTTCTAATCTAATCCTTTTATAAAAACAAGGAGTGGAGCTGGAGGGATTCTTGCTCCATTTCATTGCGCAAGCGCTTCGCGATAACGAACGCCTCTTCTCGGGTTCTAATCTAATCCTTTTATAAAAACAAGGAGGGGACACCCTACGGGCGCCCCCTCCTTGTTTTTATGTGGAGCTGGAGGGATTCTTGCTACACTTCGTTACGCAAGCGCTACGCGATTACGAACCCCTCTACTCGGGTTCGAATCTATTCGCGCTATCAAGAAAGAGGGGGCTGTGTCAAAATAGGCGCAGCCCCATTTTTAAATCTGTTGTAAAACATAAAACAAAGCCTCAACTTTCACAAGCTGGGGCTTTGTCATATCAAAAAGTTTTAGTAACTTTGTGATATATAAATAAGTAACTTTAATGAGTTCAAAGTTACATACAAAATCGCATATATGCAACACTCGGTTGTTTCTTGCGATTGATCCGAATAGCGAAATAGCCGATAATGCCCCGGTGCGTATGGTGAATGCCATTGTGGAAAGTCTTGACCTAAGTTCGTTCAAAAAGTTGTATCGCGAGCGCGGACGCTGTGCCTATCACCCGAAGATGATGTTGAAAGTCATCATCTACGCATATATGAACAATGTCTACTCGTGCCGTAAGATAGAACAGCTCCTACATCGCGACATCCATTACATGTGGCTTGCCGACCAAGACCGCCCCGATTTCGTGACCATTAACCGCTTCCGCAACCGCGTCAAGGAAGAGATTAACAACATATTCACCCAGATAGTGCTGCTGCTGGCAGGTCGCGGCCTTGTCACGCTGGACGTGGAATACATAGACGGGACAAAGATAGAGTCAAAGGCCAACAAATACACCTTCGTGTGGCGCAAGACCGTGGAGCGAAACAGGGCAAAGCTACAGGACAAGATACGCGTGTTGCTACAGCAGATAGACGAAGCCATAGCGCAAGACAACGCCACAGAACAGGACAAGGTCGAATTCACGCCCGAGGCGCTGACATCTATCATCGCCGAGCTGAAAGAAACGCTTGCCTCACAGCCTGAGCCAAAGGGCAAAGAAGAAAGGAAAGAACGCCGCGAGCGAAATAAGCAGATAAAAGAACTTGAAGGCCATCGCGACAAGTTAGCCGAATATGACGGCAGGATGGAGCAGATTGGCACACGGAACTCCATGTCCAAGACCGACCCGGACGCTACGTTTATGCGCATGAAGGAGGACGCGATGAACAACGGCCAGACCAAGCCCGGCTACAACCTGCAAATATCGACCGAGGACCAGTTTATCACCGACTTTGCCTTATTCCCCAACCCCACGGACACACTTACGTTGATACCGTTCTTCAACTCTTTCCTCAACAGATACGGACACCTGCCCCGGATAGCGGTCGCCGATTCCGGCTATGGCTCGGAAGAGAACTACCGGTTTATGGACGAGGCCGGAATGGACGCATACGTCAAATACAACCGCTTCCACCTTGAACAGCGTCCGCGCTACAAGCCGGACCCCTTTCGCTATGACAGCTTCTACTACAATGCCACCGAAGACTACTATGTATGTCCGATGGGGCAACATATGACGCGCATCGGGACCAAACACTCGAAAACCGCAAGCGGCTATCGTAGCGAGAACGCGCGCTATCGCGCCCAAAACTGCAAAGGCTGTCCATTACGCTGCCTATGCTATAAGGCCGCTGGAGACAGACGCACTATCGAAGTCAACCACCGTCTGAACGAATACAAACGAAAAGCCCGAGAACTTCTAACATCGGAAGAAGGCCTCAAACACCGCGGGCGTCGGTGCATCGAACCGGAAGCAGTCTTCGGACAGATGAAGTATAACAAGGCATACCGCCGTTTCCGTCACTTCGGCAAAGACAAGGTCACTATGGACTTTGCCTTCTTCGCCATTGCTTTCAATCTGGCGAAAATGTGGTCAATAATGGCGAAACAGGAAAAAAACGGGGGAAATACGCCTTTTTTTGCTCTGTTTTTGCATATATCCAGTTTTTTCTTGGTCACGAAACGCCTTTTGGGGAAAAATTCGCAAAAAACCGCCGCTTGATAGATTATCGGAACCGCGGGAGAAAAAAAAGAGGGTGTGCCGTAAAAGCCAATTACGACACACCCACACTCTTTCTTGATGTGGAGCTGGAGGGATTCGAACCCTCGTCCAAACGTGGAACCAATATGCTTTCTACGTGCGTAGTCTCCGATTGGTTTTCGAAGATGGCCAGGCCGGGACGACCAAACCATCCCTTATCCCGAAAATTTTCGCACAGACGTCCGGGCGCCGTCCGCACTATTCCCGATATGCCTGCACCGCCGGATCGATTAGTCTCGGAAAAAGGACAATCGGGCGATGTCTCGTCCCCGCAACTGTTGCAGGGATAAAGCTAATCTACTGTACTTCGATTAAGCAGCGAGAGCGTAGTTGTTTTCGCCATTTAAATTTGCTGATGTCTCTGTTTAAAGAGCGTGGGCATCATCACTCTGCACGCTTACATACCGCCTCGACACGCTGTCAAAACCGGTCAGCCCCTTTCCGGGTCTTATTTTAAGCCTGCAAAAATAACGCTTTTTCTGCAGTCTTCTTCGCGCTTTACATATTTTTAACTTTTGCACATCACAAAACATACACATGCCTACAAAAAGACAGACGCCATAATGCCGCGTTGCACTATGGCGTCCTTTTGCGTCTGAGCCGCGAGTGGGACTCGAACCCACGACCTTTTCGTTACGAATGAAATGCTCTACCAACTGAGCTATTGCGGCCTATGCTACCGGTCAAGGGGATGTCTCCTCGGCTTGAGCGGTGCAAAGTTACTAATAATTTATGGTTTGCCTACTATAAACGAGGGATATTTTTGAATTTTCAATCTTCAAACGCGCCATGACGGGAGTGGCTACGTAAGGCACTACACCTGTCACAGTGGTCGTGGACCCGTAATAGTATGACGAATTAGTCTCGTAGGTGACGGATACCGGGGTCAGCGTGAAGGTGATATCCTCGTCCGTAATCTTGTCTTTTTTGAGCAGGTCAAGGAAGTAGTCGCGCAACCCGACGAACTCGTAAGTGTTACTTTTCGAGTTGTAGGTGGCATAGAACGATGTTTTGTTGTCCGGGATCTTGCTTTCCAGGAAGAATTTATCCTTATCCTTTGACAGGGTCATCAGTAGATATGTCGGCGGTTTTATGGAGTACTTATTGGCTATCTCCTCAACGGGTATGCTGATTCCCAGGGTATTTATCACACCCAAGCCTTTGGAAATGCCGGCACGATATTTATCAACCATCTCTTGACCCGGGAAGCGGAATTGCACGTCAAGCCCGGCAGGAGCCATAATGATGGTTTGGCCCCGGGCTACACGAGCTTTAATCTCGGGCGCTATTTCCAACTTGATATTGTTGTTGGTGACAATCTCGGGCGTTACGGCAAAATAGTTGCCTGCACGTATTACCGTAGTGTCTTTTTTCTTACTCTCGTCGTAGTATGTCTTGTGGTAGTACAGATGCATGGTCGTGGAGGAGATACGCGTCACACGTCCTTTGCCGAAGGTGTTCTTGATATACAATCCGGGGAATACCTTGGCAAAATCCGATGGTGTGGAATATGTCTGAGGCTTGCTCCGGTAAACTGAATAGAGCCCTTTGGCGAGGTCGCGCGGCAGGGTCACAGCCAACATACGATATTTGAGTTTCTTGACCGAGTCAGGTTCGCCCACGGCACTGACATTGTATATCAGCGAAGCGTAACGTTTGGAACCGTCATAGTAGCCTGTCGGATCGAAGTCCGAGTATATCGGCGAGGGAAGTTGACGCGTCAGGGGGTACACTTCCAAGCCCATAGGCGCCACCGAGTCGCCGGTGTATTCGCCTATATTGAGCAACATCACCAGACGCAGCGAGTCGATATCGTTGACGCCAACGCCCACGGTATCCAAGATATTGGAGGGCATAAACTGGGTGACGATATCGCTGGAAATGCTGCCGAATCCCGGAGCATCCACTCGTCCTATCATCTGGGTGACCGAACGAGACAGCACTTGATGGTTGCTGACTGATTGTCCGGTGAGCGTGAATGTGGTGTCTACGATTATGGTCACGCTGTCTTGCGTAATCGAATTGCCTATGTCGGAGGAATCATCGCACGAGGGGGTCAACATTGCAGACCCGGCCATAGCGGCAGCGGCGAGGATGGTGAGATACTTATTCATTGTGTATATCAATAGTATCGGAGATACCTATGCGTGTTGTCAGAGGTTTTTGTAGAAGTCCATATAAGCGGAGGCATACCCTTCTTCGCCGGGGAAAGCCATAAAGGGCTTGCCCGAAGCCTTGGCGGCTTCGATAGCATCGGCAGGGGCGTCCGCAACAGCCTGAACCACACCGTCACTATATTGTATGGCTATGCGGTGCAGCGCAGCCGTATCCACCGGTCCGCCGGATATTGCGGCAAGGTCTTTGGCGCTGAAGCCGTCCATACGCAATTTCTCGATGGCGCGCTCGTCCAGCGGCGTACTCATTTCGTCGGCAAATACCGAGTAAACCACCTTGACGTTGCGGAATGCCGGGTCCTTGGCGTAGCTCTTGCGTATATACAGCGGCACCAGTGCCGAAATCCAGCCGGAGCAGTGTATCACCACGGGCGGCCAGCGCAATTTCTTGACCGTCTCGAGGACGCCACGCGCAAAGAATATCAGTCTTTCGTCATTCTCTCGTGCCAGGCTCTGCGTCTCCAATACGCCCGAATTATGGCGCTGGAAGTAGTCATCGCTATCTATAAAATAGACCTGCATACGCGAGGGTTGCAGCGTGGCCACCTTGATTATCAGCGGATGGTCCGTGTCGTCGATAACAATATTCAGACCCGACAGCCTTATCACTTCGTGCAATTGGTTGCGGCGCTCGTTGATGGCGCCATAACGCGGCATAAATGTGCGCACCTCGGTGCCGAGTTCCTGGATGCCCTGCGGTAAGTCGCGGCACAATCCAGACATGACATTCTGGGGCAAATACGGCGCTATTTCCTGCGAAATGTATAAGACTTTGTCTACGTCCATAGTTTATCGAAATGATTTTTGCGGTGTGTATATAAATCACGCAAAGTTACGAATTTTTTCGGACATAGCCATCGCCGAGGCTCCATCGCGCTCAATATTAACGTATTTTTTAACAAAAAGCAACGGCGACCTCCGATGCGTAATACATCGAAAGCCGCCTTGGCCGTCGGGGTGACAGGATTCGAACCTGCGACCACCTGGTCCCAAACCAGGTGCGCTACCGGACTGCGCTACGCCCCGTTTGCGGCGCAAAGTTACGTAATCTTTGCGAACTGTGCAAGACGTGCATGACGAGGCGCACGTACTGCCGATATGTTTGGCGAAAAAGTCGTATCTTTGCGGAATATTAGGCGAGTGCACGAGCGTCATAGGCGATGACAGCACTCATCCGTCCCGCAAGTAAGCCTCGCCGAGTACTGCACCACATTGATTTACAGAGCATAATTGCAACAAACAACTATGGACAAAAAATACAACGTAATGCTGCTGGGTAGCGGCGGTCGCGAATGTGCATTAGCGTGGAAACTGGCCCAAAGCCCCCTGCTGAAAAGGTTATTCATAGCACCGGGCAACGGCGGTACCGACGCTTACGGAACCAATGTGGACATTTCGCCCATGGATTTCGATGCCGTAAGCAATTTCGTAGCCTCTCACGCCATTGATGTCGTGGTGTGCGGCAACGAGGACCCGCTTGTAGGCGGAATACGTGAAGCACTGATTCAGCGCTTTCCTTCGCTATTAGTGGTGGGCCCGGATGCCGTGGGCGCAGCCCTCGAAGGCTCAAAGGATTACGCCAAGGCTTTCATGGCCGAGTACGGCATCCCGACGGCCGCATACCGCACTTTTGACGCCGCTTCCATCGCCGAAGGCGAGGAGTTTTTGGGCAGTTTGCAACCGCCTTACGTGCTCAAAGCCGACGGGCTGGCTGCCGGGAAGGGCGTACTCATCATCGACAACCTCGACGAAGCGCGCAAGGCTTTGCGTCAAATGCTGTCCGGAATGTTCGGGCAAGCCTCGGCACGCGTGGTCATCGAGGAGTTTCTCAGCGGCATCGAATGTTCGGTATTTGTACTCACCGACGGCACGGGCAACTATCGCATACTGCCCGTAGCCAAGGACTATAAACGTATTGGCGAGGGGGATACCGGCCCGAATACCGGAGGTATGGGGGCTGTCTCTCCGGTAGCTTTTGCCGACGAGGACTTTATGTCAAAGGTGCGTACGCGCATCATCGAACCGACACTGGCCGGGCTACGCAACCGCGACATCGACTATCGCGGCATCATTTTTTTGGGTCTCATAAATGTCGGTTCCGACCCGTATGTCATTGAATATAATGTTCGTATGGGCGACCCGGAGACCGAGGCGGTGATGCTGCGCATCGACTCGGACTTGCTCGAAATATTTGCAGCAGCGGCAGGCGGCGCACTGGGAGACATTCCTCTGAACATCTCGCCTTTGGCTGCCGCCACAGTGATGGCCGTAGCCCCGGGCTACCCCGGCAGTTACCCCAAAGGACTGGAAATGACCATAGACACAGACCGCATACCCGCCGAGGCCGTATTGTTCCATGCCGGGACACGGTGCAACCCTGACGGCACATTGGTTACGGCCGGCGGTCGCGTCATCGCGGCAAGTGCCACCGCCCCCACCCTGATACAAGCGCTCGACACGGCTTATAAGGCCGTAGACGCCATCAATTTCGAAGGCAAATACCGACGCTCGGACATCGGCCGCGACGTCCTGTCTTTCAACAAATAAACTCAAAGGCTCGCCATCCTGACGGCAGTTTTCTTTATTTCTACGACAGACATTCCGCGTTTTTGGCGGATGCCTTGCCCTTCAAGAGACAACGATTAATATTTTAGAATGTTCAAGGCGCATAATTTTTCGCTGGTACAGTCCCAAACAGCCACCATCCTCACCGCCATATTGATGATGGTGGGTGCCCGGTGGTTTTTTGCCACCACGGACGTGATACATATCGACGCCAACAGCGGCATCGTAACATCTTCGGCCAACCTTTGGATCCAATCGGCTTACGCCTCGATGCTTGTCAATGTGGGCCTTACTCTGGCCACGGCAGTGCTGATGCTCGCTTTGAATCAGCGCTACAATCTCCTTGGCACGGTCTCGACACTCGAAGCCACGGTATTCTTTGCTATGTGTATGGCCACGCCAGACTTGCTGGTACAGTTTTCGACCGGCATCGTGCTATGTATCGTGCTGATACTGTGTCTATTCCTGCTATACGACACCTACGGCAATCCGCGCCGCAACGGCAATATCTACCTCATTTTCCTGCTGCTTTCGGGCATGACCGTCACGCAGTATTGCTACGCACTGTTCATCCCGGTATTTATCATCGGACTCGGACAGATGCGCATCATGGGCTTCAAATCGCTTTTGGCCGCCCTGCTGGGTATCGTCTCGCCATGGTGGGTGATGCTCGGCTGCGGAATTGTAAACGTGGACGACATCCGTTTCCCCGAATTAGAGTCGCTGTTTGCCTCCGTAGGGCTGAATGATACGCTACACGTCTTTGCGACCGTAGCTGTTACCGCCGTCATTGCCGTGGTATCGTGGGGCGCCAATTTCATGCGAATGCTCAGCTACAACGCACACAAGCGTGCATACGCCGGCAGTATTACACTGATAACCCTGTTCACCATCATCGTTACACTTGCCGACTACCCCAACGTCTGCGCCTACTTGCCGGTATTGTGTATGTGCGCTGCCTATCATTTCACCAATTACATCGCACGGCAGCAGCGTCAGGTTCAAATTCCGGCCGTGGCTACTATCGTCGTCCTTTACATTGCTATATACTTATGGAGAATGTTCCTATGAACATCGTCATCGATGCACATATACCATATATTCAAGGGGTTTTAGAGCCTTATGTACACTCGGTACGCTACCTCGAGCCGGCGGACATAGACGCCGCGGCCATGGCTGATGCACATTGTCTAATCACGCGCACGCGCGCACACGTGAATGCCGAGCTTCTCGACGGCAGCCCGTGCCGTATGGTGGCCACCGCGACCATAGGTACCGACCACATCGACCTTGCATATTGCCGTGACCGGGGCATTACCGTAGCCAATGCTCCGGGATGCAACGCTCCGGCAGTGGCGCAATACGTACTGTCGTCCGTACTTGCTTTGGCCAATCGACCTATGGCACAACACACTATAGGCATCGTCGGCGTCGGGCACGTGGGTCGTATCGTCGAACGTTGGGCACGCGCACTATCCATGACCATACTACGCTGCGACCCGCCACGCGCCGCCGCCGGCGACCCCGGAGAATGGTACGAACTTGACGACATCGCTACCCGAGCCGATGTCATCACCTTTCACACTCCGCTGACGCATGAGGGCACATACCCTACCCGACACATGTGCGATGCGACATTTGTCCGCAACCTGCGACGCGCACCCATCGTCATCAATGCCGCTCGAGGTCCTGTAGTTGACACCGCCGCGCTATTGCAAGGCCTGCGAGACAGCCATATACGCGCCGCCGTCATCGACACGTGGGAGGGCGAGCCGAATATCAACCGCGAACTGCTGGAACGTGCCGCCATCGCCACGCCTCACATCGCCGGATACTCGCGCGAAGGCAAGGCCCGGGCTACGGCAATGGCTTTGGATGCCGTATGCCGATTCTTCGGACTGCCGCAACTGCAGCCCGTCGGCGCTCCGGCCATCCCCGCCGAGGACCTGCGCCCAGGAGCAGCCCCGGTCTTGGCTGATTTGCGTCAAGGCACCGAAAGACTGCTGCAAGACACAGCCATCCTGCGCGCAAATCCCGACAAATTCGAGACCATGCGCTCGGCCTACGACCTTCGCCCCGAACCGCGGGTGGCCATAGCCAACTGACCGCGGCACAACTGCCACGCGCACGCTTCGGCAAGCCGGCTCAAAGTCTCGCGGACAATAACGCCTATACGTATCCAAGTTAAGCATCTATCGGCAAGCATTTTGCCGACACTTTGTTCACGCGCACGTAAGTATTATGGAAATTTTTCCGTAATTTGCTTTGCGGCATGAAAAACTATTCGTAATTTTGCGGCATCGAAGCCGGCAAACCCCGGTCGGGCCGTAGGCCGTACGGCCAAGTAATAATTAAGGCACTCGCCATCGGGCCCTACTTGCCGCAACGGTGATAACAGCCCATAAAACGCCACAACAGCCACACAAAACAACCTATATAAGCACTTTATTACAACAACAAGAGATGAAAGTAGATATTATCGGAAGCTTTCTCCCACCTACGGAATTGGCCGAAGCCAAGAGGCTTTACGCTGCCGGCGCCATGGACGCCGACACATACCGTAATATTGAAAACAAGGCAGTAGACGACTTGATAAACAGCGAATTAAACGCCGGACTGGCCGAAGTCACTTCCGGCGAATTCCGTCGTCAATACTGGGACAAAGATTTTTATTTCGGGCTTAAAGGACTGGCCAAGGAGCGCCTTGACAGCGGCCGCGTATACGCCGAGGACAATGTTCTCACCGACCTGCTGCGCGTCAAGGGACACATTGCCGCCAACCCCGAGCATCCGTTCTATAAGGACTTTGCGTACCTGCAAAAGGCTGTCAACGGTCGTGCCGTATGCCGTCAGACGCTTCCGTCTCCGGGCGAATTGTACGTGCGCATCCTTTCGATGAACCGCGGAAAGTCCGATTCGCTATACCCCGACACCGAGCAATTGTTGGCCGATATCACCGATGCCTACCGCGACACCATTCGACACTTCTACGATATGGGATGCCGCAGCCTTCAACTTGACGACACCGTATTCGGACGCATATCCACCGATGCATACACCAAGGATTTGCTTATGGGCGGTATAGACGTAATGGCGTTGCAGGAAGTGCTTATCGCACTCACCAATGCCTGCATCGACAACGTGCCCGCAGACATGCACATATCCATATTTATCAGCGGCGGCGACACCATCGTCCCGGCATGGCAGAACGTCGATTACGCCGATGACGTCATTCCCAAGGTCTTGTCTCGCATCAAAGTGGCGCAATTCTACCTGCCCTTCGACGGCAAGCACGCCAAGCAGTTGAATGCGCTGCGTTTTGTGCCCGCCGGCAAGCAAGTGGCACTGGGGCTGATAGATGCGCACACACCGTGGGCATACTACTCGGACCGCATCCTCGGATGCATCGAAGCCGCGCAACGCTACGTAGCGCCCGAGCTGCTCAGCGTAACGCCGAAGACCGGATTCAAGCTGTCCAAATACAGCGAAAAAGGTCTCGATTACAGCGACCAGTGGCGCAAGCTCCAAGACCTGCACGCACTCGTCGACAACATATGACAAGGCCCGCGCACAGCCCCGGGACACGGAGAATCGAAAAAAAGTTTTTAAGCGATGCAACACCTTTTTATAGGTCAATTGATATAATTATTGTAACTTTGCGCTCTGATTGGGACGGGCACCACGCTCGTCCCCGCAAATAGTTTTATACAAGCAATGGAAATAGTCACTAAGACGGCACGGCTGGCCCAGTTGACCCAAGCCGCCCGCAACGAAGGCAAAAGCGTAGGTCTGGTGCCCACCATGGGTGCCTTACACCGGGGACACGCATCGCTGGTGCGCCGTGCACGCCAGGAAAACGATGTAGTCGTAGTCAGTGTCTTCGTCAACCCTACACAATTCAATAACGCCGAAGACCTGCGCACATATCCGCGCACCGTAGACCGCGACTGCTCCCTGCTGGAGAGCCTCGGCGTCGACTATGCCTTCGTCCCCACCCCCGAAGAAGTATATCCCGAGCCGGATACCCGCGTCTTCGATCTGGGCGAAGTAGCAGCCGTCATGGAAGGCCCGCGCCGCCCCGGACACTTCAACGGCGTGGCACAGATAGTCAGCCGCCTGTTTGAATGGGCACACCCCACACGCGCATACTTCGGCGAAAAAGATTTCCAACAGATAGCCGTAATCCGCCGTATGGTCGCTCTGGAAGGCGGCTTTGACGGCTTGCAGATTGTGCCCTGTCCTATCGTCCGCGAGGACGACGGATTGGCCTTATCGTCACGTAACGTTCGCCTCACGCCCGAGCAACGCGCCATCGCTTCCACGATACACCGCGTCATGGAGGAAAGCATCCAATGGGCCAAGACAATGACCGTGGATCAAGTGATAGCCCGCGTCACCGAAGCGCTCAACGCCACCGAGTCGCTGCAAGTCGAATACTACAGCATCGTAGACCCTCTGACAATGCAGCCGGTCAAGACTTGGGACCAAGCCCACAACCCCGTAGGCTGCATCACGGTATACTGCGGCGATGTACGCCTGATAGACAACATCGCTTACCCCGACAGCCTGCACAAATAACGCATACACAACCCGAAAGAAATGAACGTAGAAGTTCTTAAGAGCAAGATACACCGCGTCACCGTCACCGAGGCGCGCCTCGATTACATCGGAAGCATCACCATCGACAGCGCCCTTATGGATGCCGCAGGCATCATCCCCGGCGAAAGAGTATACATCGTCGACAACAACAACGGCGCTCGCCTCGACACCTATGTCATAGCCGGCGAGGCCGGAAGCGGAGTCATCTGCCTCAACGGCGCTGCCGCACGTTGCGTCCAGCCCGGCGACATAGTCATTATTATGAGCTATGCATCCATGCCTCTGGAAGAAGCCAAGACTTTCAAGCCCATGGTTATATTCCCGGACACGGAGACCAACCGCCTGCTCTAAACGTCACGCCCCCATAAATAATCAAATTTACACACCCCTCATCCCATCCCTCTAAAGACAAAACACAATGTTTGACAAACTTACCGAGCACCTCGAACGAGGCTTCAAAATTCTCAAAGGCCAAGGACGCATCACCGAGATAAATATTTCGGAAAGCCTCAAGGAAATACGTCGCGCCCTTGTCGAAGCCGACGTCAACTACAAGATTGCCAAAACCTTCGTAGACGAAGTCAAGGAAAAGGCGCTGGGCCAAAACGTTCTCACGGCCATCAAGCCGGGCGAACTTATGGTCAAGATTGTCCATGATGAGATGAGCAATCTTATGGGTGGTGACGCAGCTCCGTTGCATATCGACGGACGCCCCGCCATCATACTGATGAGCGGCCTCCAAGGCTCCGGTAAAACAACGTTTACCGCCAAGCTGGCCAATAAGTTGAAAAACGAAAAGGGCAAACGCCCGTTGCTGGCCGCCTGCGACGTTTACCGCCCCGCCGCCATAGCCCAGCTCAAGGCCCTGGCCGAAAACATCGGCGTGCCCGTATACAGCGAAGACGGCAGCAAAGACCCCGTGGCCATAGCCAAGCACGCCATAGAACAGGCACGCCGCGACGGCAACGACCTGGTAATCATCGATACCGCCGGTCGCCTGGCCGTGGACGAGGCTATGATGAACGAAATCGCGAACATCAAGAACGCCGTCAAGCCTTCGGAAACGCTGTTCGTAGTCGATGCCATGACCGGACAAGACGCTGTCAATACCGCCAAGGCATTCAACGACCGTCTTGACTTCGACGGCGTAGTACTCACCAAACTTGATGGCGATGCCAAAGCCGGTGCCGCCCTCACCATCCGTTCGGTGGTCAAGAAGCCCATAAAGTTCATCGGCACAAGCGAAAAGATGGATGGTATCGACACCTTCCACCCCGACCGTATGGCCAACCGTATCCTCGGCATGGGCGACATCGTGTCTCTGGTCGAAAAAGCTCAGCAGGTTTTCGACGAAAAACAAGCCGCCGAAATCGAGCGCAAGATGCTCAAAAACAAGTTCGATTTCAACGACTTCCGCGACCAACTGCAACAAATCAAGAAGATGGGCGACCTCAAGTCCGTGGCATCTATGATTCCGGGCGTGGGCAAAGCCATCAAAGACATGGACATCAACGACAATATCTTCAAAAGCACCGAAGCCGTCATCGACTCCATGACCCCATACGAACGCGCACACCCCGACTGCATCAACGAAAGCCGTCGCCGCCGCCTGGCCGCAGGCTCCGGAGTCCCCTATCAGGAAGTCAACGGCATCCTCAAACGCTTCAACGACATGCGCAAGATGATGCAAGCCATGGCCAATATGCGCAAAAACCCGCTGAAGATGGCACAGCAAATGCGCCAGATGCAGCAAATGGCCAAGCAGCGCCGCTAAGGACTTTCCTCAGATAGTCTCGTAGCGCACCACAGCCACGCACCCTCCGTCCCCTCAACCCCAAAAACCATACAACAGACAACCATGCAAATCATTGACGGCAAAGCCACCGCCGCCGCCATCCGCGCCGAGATAGCCACCTCCGTGGCTCGAATCGTTGCCGACGGAGGGCGTGCGCCACACCTCGCCGCCATACTCGTCGGACACGACGGCGGCAGCGAATCTTACGTAGCATCCAAGGTCAAAGCCTGCGAAGAATGCGGCTTCGGTTCCACACTGCTACGTTTCGAAGGCTCCATCTCTCAAGAGCAATTATTGGAACATATCCGCGACCTCAACAACAATCCCGACATCGACGGATTTATCGTGCAACTACCGCTGCCACGCCACATCGACACGCACGCCGTCATCGAAGCCATAGATCCGCGCAAAGACGTCGACGGATTTCACCCGGCCAATGTCGGGCGACTAAGCATAGGGCTGCCCGGATTTGTAAGCGCCACCCCGGCAGGCATCATCGAACTGCTGCAACGATACCAAATCCCCACCTCGGGCAAGCATTGCGTAATCCTCGGACGAAGCAACATCGTAGGTAAGCCTCTGGCTATGCTCATGATGCAAAAGTCCTATCCGGGCGATGCTACTGTCACCGTATGCCACAGCCGCACGGCCGACATCGCCTCAATCACACGCACGGCCGACATATTGGTGGCCGCCATGGGCGTACCCGCATCCGTGACGGCAGATATGGTCAAGGAAGGCGCCACGGTCATTGACGTGGGCACCACGCGCGTGCCCGATGCAACGCGTGCCCGCGGCTGGAAGCTTTGCGGCGATGTGGACTTTGCCGCCGTAGCCCCCAAATGCAGCTACATCACACCCGTGCCCGGCGGCGTAGGTCCCATGACCATCGCCATGCTGATGCGCAACACCCTACTCGCCGCTACCGGCGCTGTGTACCCCAAGCAATAACGCCGGACGATGTACAAGCGCACCGACAAGCCGTAATATGTACACCTAAAAAACATATAAGCCCTTGATTTTCGCCTCATTACTTTTCGAAATACTCTCACTACTGGTGCCACAGCAGCAGGCAACGCTGGTTTTTGCCGGTGATGCCATGATGCACCAAGGACAATTGGATGCCGCATACCGCACAGGCGGCGACTACGATTTCTCCGGGTATTTCGATGCCCTTGCCCCTTGGATTAGCGCCGCTGATTACGCCGTTGTCAACCTCGAAACCCCCGTGGCCGGCCCAAAATATTCGGGATATCCCTGCTTCAACGCTCCGGACAAATACGTGGATGCACTCATCGAAGCCGGATTTGACATGATGCTCACGGCCAACAACCACACTCTCGATCGACGCGACCGAGGCCTGTGCACAACAATCAAGACTCTCGACGCCAAAGGAGTAGACCATATAGGCACCTACCCCGATGCCGAGGCGCGAGCCAAAGCGCTACCCTACATCAAGGACATCAAAGGATTCAAAGTTGGATTTCTCAACTACACATACGGCACCAACGGCATCCGCATCTCAGGCAACGTCGTAGTCGACTATATTGACCGAAAAACCATCGACGCAGACATCCGCGCCACTCGTGCCGCCGGAGCCGAAATCCTCGTCGTAGCCATACACTGGGGCGATGAATATCGACTGCTGCCCAACGCCTTTCAGCGCGACATGGCCCAATTCCTCAAAGACCGAGGCGTCGACCTCATTATCGGCGGACATCCGCACGTGATACAGCCCATGCAACTCGAGCCAAACGACAAAAACGATGGCCGTAATACACTGCTGGTCTACTCATTAGGCAATTTCATATCCAATATGAAGACCACGGACACGCGCGGCGGAGCCATGGTGCATGCCACACTCAAGCGCGATGCCAAAGGCCACGCCTATGTTGCCGAAGCCGGATACAAGCTTGTTTTCACCCTGCAGCCCAATGCTAAAGACCGAAATTTCAGGCTCGTACCCATAGATAGCGATACCGACATCGACTCAGTGGCCGGCATCAGAGCATCAGCATGCCGGGCATTCGTTGCATCAGCCTTGCGCATATTCAATAAGCACAATAAATCCGTACCACGCATACACTGAGCAATTTACGTACGACAAGGCACAATCCGCAGGACTCACGAAGCAAGACGCCACGGCAGGGCAACCGCATCAAAAAACGAGGAAGATTAACGACCTTGGAATTACCAGGGTCTTGGCATACGTGTA
>OIYG01000055.1_pt1 | contig 119069 bp, 121 predicted proteins | sample 1587861 | NCBI WGS metagenome assembly OIYG01 (sample SAMN03283272) | human gut metagenome | biome: human-associated habitat; material: feces | host: Homo sapiens | place: Peru | collected 2012 | reverse complement strand
GGATTATCTGATATAACTTCATATTTAAATGATAATAAAATTAAAACACCAAGTAATTTAAAACGAAAAAATCCTAATTCTAAAATGAGATATAATGAACAATGGACTACATCATCAGTTAAAAAAATCTTAAAGAATAGAATGTATACAGGTGATATGGTTCAAAGTACACAAACCAAAGTAAATTATAAATCTAAAAAGAAAAAAGCTCTTCCAAAAAGCAATTGGGATATAGTTCCTGGAACACATGAACCATTAGTTGATAAACTAATATTTGAAAAAATACAAGGTAATGTCAAAAGGACTAATGTAAGTGTTAGTAATAGAGAAAAAAGATTATTTGAAAATTTACTATTTTGTAAAGAATGTGGAAATGCATTAACAATTACTTACCGAAAAAATCATAATTATTGGACTATTAATTGTAATAAATATGCAAGAGATCCAAGAAGAAGACTGTGTGAACCACATTTTATGCCTTATGATAAATTAGAAGAAGCATTGCTTGAAGTAGTTAGAACGACTTGTAAAAACTATATTAAGCAGATTGATTCTAAGTTATTATCAAAAGAAATAGCAGATAAAAATAGTAGTAAGGATGATAATAAGGAAAAGATAAGATATTTAGAAAATAAGATAAAAGAATATATCTCAAAAATAGATATGTTATATGAAGATAAGTTTAGAGGTAATATTTCAGATGTTACTTATAAAAGATTATCACAGGAAACAGAAAGTCTATTAAATAAGACACAATTAGATTTAGAAAAATATAAAAATACTAAAAATGAAGGTATTAAAACAAAAGAATTAGAAGAATATGAGAAAAGAATAAGAGAATTAATTGATATAAAGAAACCTACTAGAGAACTTTTACAAACATTAATTGATAAAATTGAAATTGATAAAGATAAAAATATTGAAATTTTCTATAGATTCATGATTTAAAAAATTCTGTGCATTATGCACAGAATAGTACATAAAATTAAAACTCGTATATATCACAATTATTACTTCGGCCCAAATTGGTCCGAAGTCTAAAGATAAATAACTTTGCCCCAAATTGAGACAAGGTTAACATACGATCGTATTGGTCGGAAGTTATAACTTTGTCGCATATTGCTACAGGGTTAAAAAAATGACAAATTAACATGTAATATAATTTTTTGTAAGTCAAATTATAACTTATGTTCAACTTGGGCACAAGTTAAAACTTCTACCCAAGATGGGTAGAAGTTGAATATTATATAGTTATACTTATTGCTTTTTTGATAGCTGATTTTTATACTTATCAAAGTTTAAATATATATAAGATAAGTCATCACTCAAGTTTGAACGAATGGTTTTCTTTGAAGTGAATGATTTATTAATTATTATTTTAAAGATGATTATAGGTATTAAAAATCCAATTATAATTCCTAACGCAGAACCAAGTATAACTGATATTTTGGTTGTATCTATTGCATGTGTTTCAGTGTTATATGCAATTTCAATAAAGGATGATAATGTTAATGAAATAGAAACAATCCATCCTAGATAATCTGATTCTACTTTAATTGGTTTTTCACTATTATAATAATCAATAGCTAATTTCAAATCATTTTTAGTTTTGAAGTTATATTGTTTCAATAATAGTATGATATTATTAAAATTTTGTTTTTCGACTTCGCTACTATAAATTTTTAATTTTTCTATAATATTAATTTTCTTTTTTATATTAATATTTTTCATAGTTTTAATATAATTTATTATAAAATATCCTATAACGAAAATAAAAAGTAAGGTATAAATAAAATACGGCTTAATATTATCAGAAATTTGTAATAACGAAGAACCTAAAATTAATAAAAATGATGTAATCCAGTAGAATTTATTAAATTTAGTTTCTCTTAAATTCTTTTTATAATTTTTCTCTATATCTTTAAACACAATATCACCTCCTAAATGTCTTCTATTATAACATGAATTGCTAAATATATAATCATTAAAACTGATATAAATGTTAAAAACAATTCTATTAACTTGACAAAATTACTGATTATGGTATAATTTCAGTAGAAAAGTCAAAAAGAGGTATAGTATGGAAAAATTAACTATAAAAGAATTTCAAGATAAAAGTAATATCGAAATTATTGAAGAACTTATGAAAAAAAATAATGGATATATTACTTCAAAGGAATTAGATATGTTTGATATACACAGGATGTATCTTTCAATTATGCAAGAAAAAGAACTTATAAAAAAAGTAGCAACCGGTATTTATATTGATACTAATAAAATTGAAGATAATTATTATGTCTTTGGTTTAAGTATGCCTAATATAATATATTCTCATATGACTGCTTTATATTTTCATGGCCTATCTATAGAGGCTTCAACTGATGTATATGATATAACAGTAAAACGAAGTTATAATAGTGTTCATTTAAGAAAACATAATGTGTTTTATGTTGATAATGATATTTATGAACTTGGACTTGTTGAAGTAGAAACACCTATAGGTAATAAAGTTAAAGCATATGACGTCGAAAGATGTATATGTGATATTATTAGATCTAAAAATAGAATGGATTCTGAACATATTAAACATAGTATAAGAGAGTATATAAAAAGAAAGGATAAGGATCTTGTTAAACTATCTTCATATGCTGAAAAAATGGGTATTAAAGATAGTGTAATGAGTTATGTAGATATGATGTATGATTAGTATAGATTTAAATCATAAAGATTTATTTAATAAAATTTTGAAGATATAATTGATTTATCTGAATTTGAAATAGAGTAGGAGGTAACTTATGAATCAAGATAAAATGCATTTAGTAAATAAAATATTTAAAAATGAAACTATTAGAACTGTATGGGATAATGAAGATGAAAAATATTATATTAGTGTTGTTGACATAGTTGGAGTTGTATCTGAAAGTGATAATCCAAGAAATTATTGGAAAGTATTAAAACATAGACTAAAACAAGAAGGAAATGAGTCGGTTACAAATTGTAACCAACTTAAATTAAAAGCTTCTGATGGTAAATATTATAATACTGATGTTGTTGATATTGAAGGGATGTTTAGAATTATTGAATCAATTCCTAGTAAGAATGCAGAACCAATTAAACAATGGCTAGCAAAATTGGGTAGTGAGAGAATAGATGAAACATTTGATCCGTCACTAGCAGCTCAAAGATCAATAGATTTGTATAGAGCAAAGGGTTATAATGAAAAATGGATTGCTAAAAGAATAAAAGGTATTCAAGATAGAAAACAACTAACTGATGTATGGAAAGATGGCGGAATAACTGAACAAAAAGAATATGCAATTTTAACGAATGAAATTTATAAAGAATGGTCTGGAATGACTGCAAAACAATATAAATCATTTAAAGGTCTTAGAAAAGAATCATTAAGAGATAATATGACAGATGTTGAAGTAGCATTAGCTGATTTAGGAGAAATTGCAACAAGAGAAATAGCTAAAAAGAAAAATCCAAAAGGCTTAAATGAAAATATTGAAGTAGCAAGACGTGGTGGTAAAATTGCTGGTAATGCCAGAGAAGACTTAGAAAAAGAAATTGGTGAAAGTGTAGTTACTAGTAATAATGCGCTAAACTACGAATATGTAGATGAAAAAGAAATTGAAATGAAATAAGTTATATTTTAATTATTATGGAGTAAGTAGTATGGAAAATAAAATAATAAGTAATAAAGCACAATGTAAAAAATGTAAAGATATTATTGAGTCAAAAGATACTAATGATTTAAAAAGATGTACTTGTGGCAGCATAGTAGTAGATGGTGGTCTAGAATATATTAAAAGAATAGGGAATCCAGATGATGTTATAGAGTTATCTGAATATGAGAAAGAAAATTCCAATCACTTATTATCTAGCCCTTTGAATTCAAATGTTATAAAAAATGATTTTCCTATAGTTAAAATTCCTTCACCATTATCCATATCAAATAGTTTTAGTAAAAATTTATTACCAGCAATAAAAATAAATAATTATTTTAGTGATTTAATTAATACTAATTTATCTTCTTCACTACAAAAGTTTTCAGAATCAATTTTAGAGAGTATAAAACCTAGTTATTTTGATTTTAATCATAGATTAGTGGAAACAATGAAACCAATTATTTCTATGCAAAACGAACTGATTTCTAGCATAGTAAAACAGATGAATCCAATGCAAGAAATTGCAAAAAAACTTTCAGAAGCTTTAAAACCGATTACATCACAAGTAATTGATAGATTACCTAAAATGACATCATATTTTGATGAATTATCAAAGAGTTTGGAAAAAGCGAGGGAAAATCCAGATAGTTTGCTAAATTGGATAGAATATTCAGAAAAGTTAAGTGAATATATTTGGACTATCCCTTATGACATTTCTTCTGACGAATTAAAAAGCCTGACAACCATAGTCATTTCAGAAAAAGAATTTGATAAATATATGTTAAAGTATTTTGATAAAGCAAAACTTGAAAAATTGTTTAATGAATTATTATTCAAAATTCCATATAGACATAAAACAATATTAAAACAAATAAAAAATTCGTTTTATCAGAGGGATTATGCGTTGGCTAATACAGGAATATTATCAGTAATAGATGAATTATGCTCGCAATTTTTATCAGATAAGGGTTGCTTAAAAAGAAAAGATATAATGCTACCTATAGTAGAAATAATTGATAATACATCGGATGACAATTTTGAAGTAATTCCGATCTTAGTGCTAAATGATAATATTAATGTAATATATGAAACTGTTGATTTTAATAAAAGAATTAGAATTAAAACAAATAAAAAAGTTAGAAGAAATCCTAGTCAACATGGGAAATATTTTTCGAATAGAAAGATAGATACAATAATGTTATTGAATACTGTTTATTACTTACTAATAGTTATGGATACATATAAACAATATGTAGGAAATATTATTTATGTAAAAAATTCTGTTGAGCTTAGTTTTGCGAATACCACATATAGCAATGAGATAAAAAGATTTTATATTAGAAAAAAATATGTAAGAAAAAATAGAAAATAGTTACACAATGACTATCACCAGGTGGCGAAGGTGCTGAAGTAGTATATGCCCTTAGAAATTCTGATGCTCTTGCTAAAAATATTTTAGAAGAGATTGGCTCAGAAGGTCAAAAAATGAGAAAATACTATCAAAGAAGATTACCTGAAGATCCATCTAAAGATTATTACTTTATTCAAAGATTAACAGGTAAGACTCAGCCAGTTTTGATTGAATATGGTTTTATAGATAATGTTAAAGACCTAAATAAACTAAAAAATAACTTACTAGATTATGGAGAAGCAGTTGTTAGAGCAGTTGCTAATTATACTGGTACTAAATATACTCCACCAGTGACAGATGAAAATACTTATATTGTTCAAAGAGGGGACACCCTTTATAGTATTGCTAATAAGTATGGTGTAACTATTGCTGAATTAAAGGGGGCTAATAATTTGACTTCTAACTTTTTAAATATCGGACAGCAATTAACTATTCCATCCAATACACCACCTGAATCTAATGAGTATGTTACATATATAGTTGAAAAAGGAGATAACCTTTATTCTATTGCTAATGAATTTGATGTTGCTGTAGATGATATAGTTAAATATAATAATTTGAATTCAAATATACTTTCTATAGGACAAAAGTTATTAATACCAATTGATGAAAAGATTGATGAAAAACCTACTGGAAACCAATATTATACTGTACAAAGAAATGATAGCCTTTATTCAATAGCAAGAAAGTTTAACACTACTATAGATGAGCTTATAAGACTTAATAATTTAACAACTACAGTTTTACAAATAGGTGATAAGTTATTAGTAAGTGGTGAGCCTTCTAATATAGAGGTGCCAAGTGATGATAACACATATACTGTTAAAGCTGGTGATAGCTTATATAGTATTGCTAAAAGATATAATACTACTGCCGATGAATTGAAACGTATAAATAATTTAAGTTCAAATATGCTTTCTATAGGGCAAGTCTTATTGTTACCATCTAATAACGGAAATAATGAGACAACTAATTATATAACTTATTATGTACAAAGAGGGGATAACCTTTATAATTTAGCAAGAGAATACAATACAACAGTTAATGAAATAAAAAAACTTAATAATCTGACTTCAGACTTATTAAGCATAGGACAGTCGTTGCTTTTACCAGCATAGGCTGTTTTTTTAATATAATTGTTTACATGTGTTTGGATAAGGCCTATAGAAGCAATGACTTTTATATCTTCCCGCTAATTGTTGGTTATACCATAAATCTACACATTTAGCTTTACCAGATGGTGCATAAAACCATAAAGCGTGTGTTGCAGGATAATATGTCTCACCATTTAGATTTCTAAGAGCCAGTTCTTTTTCTGTGGTTGTTGCTCCTGAATAAAAAAGTTTACTATTTATTCCAGAAAAACCTCCTGGGGACTGAAATATTACTGATTCAATGGTCATTGTATTTTTGAATGTAAGGCAATCTGCAATAGCTCTATTTACTATTACATTTCCTACCATTAACATTCCAAGTTCCCCTTCACCAAGAGCTTCTGCTCTCATTAGTCTTGCCATTTGGTCTACTTCTTTTGAAGTGTATGAAATTAGCGCCATATTCTTCACCTATAATAAAATATGTAAAATTCACTTTTATGTTATTGTAGAATTAAATTTATTGTGTTATAATTAGTTTTGTCAAATAAATATGTATAGGGGATTAGTTAAATGGTATAATAATGGTCTCCAAAACCACTGTTGGGAGTTCGATTCTCTCATCCCCTGCCATTTGAAAACAAAATGACTTTTTTAAAGTCATTTTAATTTTATAGAAAAATTCGAGATCCTTTTGTTAAGGGAACAATAAAAAATTCTATCTTTAGAAATTAATTTCTTATATTTACTATAATGTTTGCTAATTCATATGTGCCTTATTTAATAAATTATTCTTTGATTAGTACAGTAAGTGATGAAGGAAAACTATATGAATATATGATAGAAAAATAAATTTAAATAAATTTGATAAGTGTCATATGTCTATAATTTAACTTCATTGTATAATGGAGGGAAATTTATTGAAGAACTTTTTAATAATTATTTTCTATATAATTAATTAAAGAATTCTAATTTTGATATTCAAATATAGGTTTATAAAAATACATTTTAAAAGTATGGTATAATGTATAATGAAAGGCAAAGTGTAATTTAAAGGTAGGTGTAAAATGAAGAATACAATCATTAAATCAGTATTAGCAGTTGTGTTCGGAATAGTTATAGGTGTATTTTCAAAATGGGGAGATGTTATACCAGGTGATAATTTAATAAAATATTTTGGATGGATATCTACAGGTGTTATTATTTGGTTGGTAATAGGTTCATTTTTAATTATTAAAACTAAGAATAGAAAAGAATTTAGTATTGTTTATTCATTATTTATGATATCAATGCTGATATCGTATTATATTTTTTCCCTTTTTGTGGTTAAATATTTAGCTCAAAGAATAGTAATGTTTTGGATTATAATGTTTATTGGCTCGCTTATCTTAGGAAATATAATATATGGTAAAAAAAATACTAATTTGTTTAGAATATTATTTGTTCTAGCTTCAATAATATTTTTAATATATGATGCTATAGAAATAAATGGAATTAATCTAAAAGCTGTTATTCCTGAATTATTAATGGTTATATATGATTTAGTTATTATTAGCAAAGGTATAAAGAAAGCCAAAAATTAAATTACATAAATATGAATTTGTTGTAGAAGGAGGAAAGAAGTGAAAAATGAATTAAAAATTAAAAAATGTCAAAAATGTGGGGCATTGATTGAGGTGATCAATGATTGTACCTGTAGTGATTGTGGAATAACTTGTTGTGCGAAACCTATGGTAAGGTTGATTCCAAATAGTGTTGATGCATCGTTTGAAAAACATATTCCAACTTTTGAACATATTGGTGATGAAATACTTGTTAAAGTTAATCATGTTATGGAAAAGGAACATTTTATTGAATGGATTGCACTGGTTAATAACAAAGATATTTATAAAGTTAACTTATCACCAGAACAAAATGCAGAATGTAAATTCAAATATATAAAAGGATCAAAATTATATGCATATTGTAATAAGCATGGACTTTGGTCTTGTGATGTAGAATAATTTTTTTTATAAATAAGATCAATTTTATATTGGTCTTTTTTTTCTAAATTTTTGATACCTAAAAAAGTAACCATATCAAAAACTCTTTTGAAATCGGAAAGCTTATGATATAATTAATACACAAGAAACAAATTACATTCTGTTTATTATTTATGTGGAGGTATAATGAAGAAGAAAAAAATAATATTAATCATACTGTGCTCTATAATAGGTTTAATATTTCTAGATTTTATAGTCGCTCTTTCATTCAATAATAGTCCTATAATTAAAATTAGAGATTATTATAATGGTGGTTTTGCTGTTTACAAGGATAAAGGAATATTTTCAAATACTTATAAATGTTCTGATGGTAAAACTAAAACTGTTTTAAAAACAACTAAATTTGTTTGCCCTATGAAAGACAGTAAGGAAGAAGAGAAAAAAGAAATAATAACAATAACTTTTGATACTAAGGGTGGAAGTAAAATAGATAGTATTACTATAAGCAAAGATACTGAACTTGTACTTCCAAAGGAACCTACACGAGATGGTTACGTTTTTAAAGGCTGGGTTGATAAAAACGAGACTCCAATTTATAGCAAAGTATTACTTGCAGAAGATACAACTCTTTATGCCGCTTGGGAAAAAGTAGAAAATAAAAAAACTAGTTCTAAAACTGAAAAATCTAAAACAAACACTAATACAACTAACAACAAAGACAGTAACAATACTGATAATAATGAAAATACTATTTTACCTGAAAAAAAGCCACCAATCGTAGAAAAAAACCAATCAGAGAAAAACAACGAATATAGAAAATCTTTAGAAAATAAATATTCAATCAAAATTGTATATAAAGATGAAAATGGTAATTACTTAATCGGGGGTTCTATAAAAACTGAAAAACTAAACGATGATAACGAGATAAATAAATATTTAAAAGAGATGGAGAAAACATTAAAAAAATATCCAAATGGATTCTTTAAAGAAATGAAAAATAATAATGTTTCTCTTAAAATATATATGGTAAATAAAATAGATGGAAATTATGCGGGGATGACAGATGGTAGAAATCAAAGTAATATAACAGTAACTATTGGAACAAATGGTACTAATTTGTTTGAAAATACTTTGCATCATGAGTTAATGCACTATATTGATATTTATATGAAGCAAAAAAATCCAACATTAAATTTGGAAAAAATAATGAAGTCCTATAATCCAGAAGGATTTAATTATGGTTCTAATGACGCTACCTATGATTTTAATTTTTCAAATCCAAATGATGCTTATTTTATATCATATTATTCAAGGCAAAGTTATTTAGAAGATAGAGCCGTTTTGTTTTCTGATATGATGACTAGAACAACAAAGAGATCCTGTTACAATGATGGTACTCCAATAAACAAAAAGGCAAAATTAATTAGTTCGCAGATTAAAGAACATTTTAAAATATTATCTAATACAGGAAGATATTATTGGGATAGATTTATATAATATAAGTTTTGATTGAAGGTATTAAAAATATTTATTCTAAAAAATAATAGATAAAATATTTTTGATATAAATTAAAAATAAGAAAGGAGGTCTAAATTGAAAACATCACTATTAATAAAAATAATTGCAGTCGTAGTTATTCTAGCTGGTGTAGGATATTTCGTATATACAAATTATGTTCCAAAAGAAAAATCTCTTGTTTTTGAAGCAAGAATTAAAGAAGTAACGGTAAATGATAATATATATACTGTTTTAGTGGAAGAATATGATAAAAAGAAAAAAGAATATACTACAGAGTATGAATTTGAGATAAATAAGGATACTAAAATAATTTTCAAAAATGAAGAAACTACTGCAGATAAATTAAAAGCAAATCAAAAAGTAACTATTACTTCATCTGATGTTATGCTGCCAAGTGAACCAGCTAAATTATCTAATGTTAAAAAAATAGTTATTTCAAAAGATTAATTTATCTAAAAAGGTTTTGCTAAGGCAAAACTTTTTTAAATATGATTTTTATTAGTATTCTGTTTAAGAGTCATCTATAGTTTTTTAATCTTTTTTTCACTTTTACTAGAAAAATATTACATTAAATCAAAATAATAATATGAAAGTAATTGGGCCTTTTTTATAATATAAGATAAATATACAGACTTTTGTAGTTTGTTTTTTTCTTTTTTGAATATACTTTAATGGTGATATTTTTATGATAAAAAAACAAATTAATACAAATTCTAATTCTATTAGAATTAATTATCCTTCTACTGATTATTCTTTATTAAATAAGAAGATACGTGAATATATTGATTTTCAAGCTAATAACTTTATAAATCTTACTCTTGGCAAAGTTAAGACTAATTATTATCTTATTATCGATTATAAGGAATATGGGTATAAAGATATAATTTCATATGTTTTCTTTCTAGAAACATATGATGATGGGGCACATCCCAATCATTTAATATGGACTATTAATTATGATAAAAAGATTAATAAAATAATTACTATTAAAGATTTGATTAATTCAGATCCTATGATTTTAGAAAAACTTTCTAGTTTTAGCTACAATGTTCTCTCCAATGATAATAATTTTAAAAACTCTAATATTTTATCGATGCTTAAGGATGGCACAGCACCTACTGTAGATAATTTTAAAAATATTGCATTTTCTAATAATGGACTTATTATTTACCTTGAACGTTACCAAATAGCACCCTATTACTTTGGAGAGATTGCTTTGACATATCCAATGCAGCAAGGGTAGTATAAACGTTAATTATATTAATACATAAAAAACTAGCATTGTTTTCAAAAATTATTATAATATTGTTTCATCTGTTTCAGTTACTTTTTCAATTAGTTGTGTATATAAAAATATTAACAATGATACAAGGGATAGTAGGTAAGCAAAAATTTTAATTTTGTCGGTTTCTAAATCCTCTCCTTTTGTATCATTTTTATATTTTTCATAGGAAATATATATATAATAAAGTGTTACAAAAGTACTAGTTATGGTTGAAAAAATGTAGATATATTTTGAAAAACTTGGTATTTTTTGTCCTTTTTGTGTTGCTTCCTCTAATTTTAAGTCAGCAAGATATAGTAATATATTAACTATTATAAAGAGTATTCTCAAATCTTCTTGAGCTTTAATTTCTATAATTGGATTATTCATGTTATATATTATGTTTTAATTGTATTAAATATAATTTGATGTTAAAATATAGTACTTATAGAGGTGTAATTATGTTAGTAGATGATAAAATTTATCAAGAGTTTTTAGATTTTCAAGATAAGTATTTTGATAATTATTCTTTAGAGGAAAGAGAATATATTAGGAAATATATTTTTACTGATCTAGATGAGAGCTATGTGGATATTGTTAGTCAAGTATCTTCTAAAATTGGATATTTATCTAGAAATAAGGATAGGTACTTAGAATTTATTAATATTTTTACTAGTGATTTTTGTTCTTCTAAAAATATATTAGAGGTTGCCTCTGGAAGATATCCAATTATTTCATATCACTTATCTAAAATTAATTCTTCATTATCAATTACTTCAATGGATCCTAAACTTGTTACTAATTCTTTAAATGGAATTAAACTTGTTAAAAAATCTTTTACTATTGATACTGATATATCAAATTATGATGTTGGTATTTCATATTTTCCGTGTGAGGCTACCTTGCCTTTTGTAAAAAAGTTTTGCACAGAAGGAAAGGATTTTATAGTTGGTCTTTGTGGTTGTACTATTCATTTTCCTAGTCCAGAATTTAGTCAGTATAGGACATATACTGAAAAAGAGTGGTTTGATTATGTTTTATCTGTTGTTATGAGTGAAAAAAAAGATAATTGCAATGTCCTTGTTAAGAGGCTTCCTAACAGTTACAATTGTAATTATCCTATTATAGAGGGTAAACATCAAAGATAGTGGAGGCTATCTTTTTTTTATGTTTGCTACTCTTTTTAGTATTTTTTCTTTTCCATTCATTAGAGGTTCAATTGATTCATCTAAATTTAATGTATTTATTACTTGTGCAAGTTGATTTGAACAATCAACTTCATGATACCATGGAGATTCTTTGATTTGTTCTGGGACATAGGTTAAATTAGTGGAATAAATTTTGTCAAAATAGCCTTTTTCATAAGCGTCATTAAATAAATCTATACTCTTTTTACCATCACTAAATAATGCGAATGTTGTAAAAATAAATACTTTATTTGCCTTCATTTTTTTTAGTGCTTTTGCGGTATCTATCATTGATCCACCTGATGCGATCATATCATCTACAACAATAACATTTTTTCCTTCTATTGAAACAGAGCCTTCATATACATGTTCTAAAATTGGTGCTTTTCCATCAACTACTTTTGATAGGTCTCTTCTTTTTCTAAAGCCACCTACATCTACTTGTAATATGTCTGCTAGATAGCTTGCTCTTTTTGTAGCACCAGCATCTGGATTAACAATTATTGTATTATTTAAATCAATGGTTTCACTATCTAGGAACTCATTAATTAATGAATGTGTAGGGTATATATTATCAAATGATGTTTTGTTTAGTGCACTTCTTACTCCAGGATCATGAGCATCGAATGTAATTATTCCTTTTACACCGAAGAATTCTAATTCTTGTAGTGCCATTGCGCAATCGAGTGATTCCCTTCCTTCTCTTTTATGTTGCCTAGAACTATATAATAATGGCATTACAGCCCATATTCTATTTGCGGTAGCGGCAGTTGCGTTAATTACTCTTTTTAAATCTTGATAGTGATCATCATAGCTCATCTTGTTTTCTTCACCAAACATAGTATATTTGATACTATAATTACCTACATCGGTTAAGATGAATACATCTTTTCCTCTTACAGTTTCTAATATTTTTGCCTTTCCTTCAGAATTCGCAAATCTTGGTGTTTCAACTTTTACTAAATAATTTGTTTCAGTATTTCTTGATGCTTGAATATTTAAGTTTATTTTGTCTCCTAATTCTTCTGCACTTTTTAAAGCAATGATTCTTAGATCATCTCCATTAATTATTTTGATGTTTTTCATTATACCTCCTTAAAAAAATAATGTTGTTTTTTGTTATCAATATTTTAACATATAAAATTTTTATTTCTAGTTATTAGCACTAATTTAACAAAATTTTATAGAAACTATTATTTTTTGTTATAACAAACTGTATAAAATTAACTAAAATATTACATTATTATTAATGGTGATTATATGAATTTTTTAGAAGTGGTTTACAGAACTTTTCTATCTGCCTTGACGCTTTTTTTACTTGCTAAGGCAATGGGTAGAAAACAAATAGGTGAGTTAAATACATTTGATTATATAATAGGTATAACTATTGGTTCTATTGCATCTGAAATGACAGTTAATAGTGATGTTAGTCTTATAAATTGTGTTGTTGCAATGACCGTGTTTTCACTAATAGGTATTTTAATATCATATTGTACAACCAAAAGTATGATTCTTAGAAGATTTTTTACTGGATGTCCAATTATATTGATTGAAGATGGTAAAATAATTGAAAAAGGACTTAACAAGGCTAGATTTGATATAAATGATCTATTACAAGAATGTAGAATTAATGGTTATTTTGATATAAGTGAAATTGATTATGCGATGATGGAAGCAAATGGTAGGATTAGTTTTCTTTTAAAAAGTAAATATAGTCCAGCAACTTTATCTGATATGAAAATTAAATCCTCTAAAAAAGGATTATGTGCTAATCTAATAATAGATGGTAATATAATGGCGGAACATTTAAAAAATATTAATAAAGATTCAGCTTGGCTTTTAAAAAGATTAGAAAACATGGGGTATTCTGATTATTCAAATATATTACTTGCTTCATGCGATGCAAAGGAACAAATAACAGTATATTTAAAAAGTATTCCACTTACAAATAGTAAAGTTCTTGAATAGATTACGTATTTTTGTAAATAATATTAATATCACATGATGTATGTGATTAAGTTCTTAAAATATCCGATTTTGGATATTTTTTTTGCTTATTTTTACTTCTTATTGTATAATGTTATTATTGAGGAGTGATAGATAAATGAAATTTATAAAAGAACATAAAATTACATCTATAGTTATTTTAGTTTTTGTATGTGTAATTGTACTTTTGTTTATGGCTTGGACTATATTCTTTTCTAAAGGAGGAAATCCTGTATATGGAAATAGGCTTGAGGGTATTGAAAAAGTTAAGGTTACTGATAGTGAAGAGGATAAGATATCAAGTGAATTAAAAAAAGATAAGTCTGTAAAAGACGTAGATACTAATATTGCTGGTAGAACACTAGATATAGTAATAACAGTTGATGATGATATGAAACTTGATGATGCTAAAAAGGTAGGTTCTAATTCTTATAAAGTATTATCTGATAAGCAAATTGATTATTATTCTATTCAAGTTTTTATAAAAAAGAATTCTGAAAAAGAAAATAACTTTCCTATTATTGGATATAAGCAAAGAGGAACTAAAGATTTAGTCTGGACAAAAGATAGAAAGGTGACAGAATAGAATGAAAACTAATAAAAAAGTCTTTATAGCGATTCCTATTGTTATTGCACTTATTGTATTTATTGGTCTACTTATTTATTTTAATAAGGAAGATGCTAATTCATTTAATGCCAGTGAAAGAAAATGGCTTCAATCCCATGTTAATACTAGAGAAAATTTTGAAGTTATAAGTGATTATCCTGTATATGGAGATAGTGGTGTTTTTTATAAATTTATTTCTTCATTAGAAAAAGCAACAAACCTAGAATTTAATGTAGTACCTTATTTTAGAAATACTACAACTTCTACTAGCGATTTAAAGTTTAGGGTTATACATGATGATTCAGAAATTACTAGTAATGATTTAATTCTTAATGAAGATGTGTTTGTTGCGATTGGTAAGACTGAAAAGAAAATTGATCAAATAAGTGATTTTGAAGGTGTAACTTTTGGTGTTTTAAAAGATTACGTTGGAGATATTAGTTATTATCTAAAGAATGGTAGGGATTTATCTTACAGAACTTATGATGATGTGTCAAAATTGTTTGATGCTCTTGATAAATCTTATGTAGATATGGTTATTATACCTAATATAATGTATCTAGATTATACTATTTCTAATGATAGCTATCATATTAATTATATTTTTACAGAGTTAAGTAATAAAGTAGTGCTTTCTCTTGGTAATAATACTGAATTAAATAAAATTATAAAGAAATACTTTGAAAAATGGCAAGATAATAATTTTGTTAAAACATACAATGATACCCTATTAGATTATTATATTACTAAGAATAACATAAATGATAAAACTAAAGCAGAGATTCTTTCTAAAACTTATGTATATGGATATGTTGAAAATTATCCATATGAGGCACTTGTAAAAAATAAGTTTGTTGGAATAGCTGCTGAATACGTTAATAGAATTACTAGATTAAGCGGCATAGAGTTTGAGTTTAAAAAATATAAAAACTTAGATGAATTAAAAGAAGCTATTAATGATAAAGAAGTAGATATGTTCTTTGATTATTACAATATAGATTCGGAGGCTTATTTAAAAACAGTTTCTACATTTGTTGAAGAGTATGCTGTTTTAGGCAAAGTTAGTGATTCTCATGTGGTTACTTCTTTTGAAAGTTTAAAAGGTAAAAAGGTAAGTTTATTAAATAATACGGCTCTTTATAGTTACTTTAAAAGTAATAGTAAGGCTAATATTGAAAAATTTGATAATATGAAAAAACTTTTAAAGAAGAGTGATGATAATTTAATAGTAGTTGATAATGAGGTCTATAATTACTATAGAAATACAAAGTTTAAAGATTATGAACTTTTATATTCAGATTTAATGACTAATGATTATTATTTTATGGTTAATAAAGATTATAGTGATTTTTATAATTTGTTTAATTACATTATAAATACTAATTCTTATTATAATTATAGAAATAATGGTTTAAATAGTTTGAATGTTTCTGTATGGAGTGAATCTACTTTCCAAGAGTTATATGTAATAATATTACTTGTTATATTTATACCACTTACAGTACTTGGTATATTAATTGTATATTTTAGAAAAAGAAATCAAATTAAAGCTATTAAAAAAGAAGAAAGAAAAAAATATACTGATATGTTAACTTCTTTGAAAAATAGAAATTACTTAAATTTGAATGTAAAAGCTTGGAACGAGAGTAGAAAATATCCACAAGCTGTGGTTGTAATTGACTTAAATAATGTTAATTATGTAAATGATAATTATGGATATGAAGCTGGGGATAAATTAATTGTTAAAGCTGCTAGTTTACTTGTTAGTACTCAACTTGAAAAAAGTGAAATAATAAGAACTGATGGCAATGAGTTCTTAATATATTTAGTTGGATATAGCGAACAACAAGTTTCTACTTATGTTAGAAAATTATCTAAAGAGATGAAAAATTTACCATATAGATTTGGAGCAGCAGTTGGTTATAGTATGATTGTTGATGATATTAAAACTATAGATGATGCAATTAATGAGGCCACTTTAGATATGAAGACTGATAAAGAGGAGTATAAGTAAAGTGGTAGACATTAAAAAAAATGTTGTTTCATTAAAGGATAGGTTAATCTATAATATTAAAAGGCCTGAAATGAGAATTTTGCCCGGGCAACTTGCATTTTTCTTCTTTTTAACCTTGATTCCTTTAATTGCGATAATTGCAGGATTTATATCTATACTTGATTTGCCATATGATTCTATTACTGATGCGATTAATAATTATTTACCGGATGGAGCTAGTGATTTACTTAGTGCTTTAACTACTAATGTTAATTTCACTACTAATACAATTATCTTTTTTGCTTCATCTATAGTTCTTGCATCTAATGGACCACATTCAATGATAGTTACATCAAACCAAATATATAAAGTAAAAGATAAAAATTATATAGTTAGAAGAATTAAGGCTTTAGTCATGACAATTATTGTATTAGTACTTTTAGTTTTCGTATTACTAATTCCTGTTTTTGGAGATATGATATTTAAGGTTATTGCAATGATTGATTCTACTTCTACTATTAGAAATATTATTTTAACTACTTATAGTATTCTTAAATATCCGTTGTCATTTATATTTATATATTTCTTAATTAAAATACTTTATATAATGGCACCTGATAAGAGAATAGAAAGAAGTAATGTTGTATATGGATCTATTTTTACTACAGTATGTTGGATAATAGTTACACAGTTTTACTCAATATACATAGAAAAATTTACTAGTTATACTACTTTTTATGGTGGTATGGCGAGTATATTAATTCTTATGTTGTGGTTATATGTTATTTCTTATATATTTGTGCTTGGTATGGCACTTAATGTTACAAAATATGAATTTTCTAAAAATAGTAATGATGATTAATTAAGGGTATATTTAAAATATATCCTTTTATATTTGAAATTTATTATTAAAATGGTATAATACCTATGAAGGTGTTGGAATGAAAAAAATTAAAAAGAATAATAAAGGTCTTATCTCTAAAAAAATTAAAAAATGCGGGAATAGGATCAAATATATATTTAATCAATTTAGAACTAATCCTAAAGAGGCTTTTAAAAAGACTTGGATTAAAATCAAAAATTATGTTTCTTACAATAGATTTTTCTGTTTGTTTGTATTAATTAATTTAATTAATGCAACATTACTTAGATATTTTACTATTGGGGGAGTATCTACATTATTTGCTTTTTCTCCATTTGTTGCTGATTTATCTTTCTTGATATTAGTTGGTGCTTTAGGATATTTTATGAATGAGAAGAAAAGAATAATATATTATGTTGTATTTAGTTTTGTACTTACATTAATTTGTACAATTAACTCTTCATATTATACTTTTTATACTTCTTTTGCATCTATTTCACTTATATCTACTACTAAGTTTATATTTGCGGTTGGAGATGCGGTTACTGAGAGTGTTGTTAAAATAAGAGATATAATATATCCAATATTTTTTGCTGTACTAGTTATAGTATATATAACATTTTCTAAGAAGAAGAACTATAAAAAGGCTAATAAGAAATTAGGGTTAAAGACTTTACTTGTTGGACTTTTAACTTCTATAATATTCGCAACTACTTTGACTGGTACTGATATTGGTAGATTAGTTAAACAATGGAATAGGGAATATATAGTAAATAAGTATGGTATCTATGTATATCATGTTAATGACTTTGTAAAAAGTATTGAACCTAAAATCAGTTCCTTGTTTGGATATGATGAAGCATTAAAAAAGTTTAATGATTATTTTACTACTAATAAGCCTGAGAAGGAAACTAATGAATATACTGATATATTTAAGGGTAAAAATATAATAGGAATACATGCTGAGAGTATGCAGAACTTTGTAATTGGTCTTGAGATAAATGGTGAAGAAGTTACCCCTAATTTGAATAAACTTGCTAAAAAAAGTTTATACTTTAATAACTTTTATTCTCAAGTTAGCGTTGGTACAAGTAGTGATACTGAATTTACTTTAGCTACTTCACTAATGCCATCGAATACCGGTACTGCATTTGGTAATCATTTTGATAAGACTTATGTCGCAATGCCTGCACTTCTTAAAGATATGGGATATTATACTTTCGCTATGCATGGAAACAATGCTGATTATTGGAATAGACGTGTAATGCATAAAAGACTTGGATATGAACATTTTTATGCTAAGAGCGAATTTAATATCGATGAGACAATTGGACTTGGTTTATCTGATAGCTCATTCTTTAGACAAGCTGTTGAAAAATTAAAAACTATTAATGAAGAACATGATAAATTCTATGGAACATTTATAATGCTTACTAACCATACACCATTCTCTGAAGTTGATAAATACGGAGAATTTGATGTTAGTAAAACTGTAGATGGTGTTAAGTATCAATATATGGAAGATACAAAATTAGGACATTATCTAAAATCAGTTCATTATGCTGATAAGTGTTTGGGTGAATTCTTTGATGCATTAGAGAAAAATGGTTTATTAGACAATACTGTTATTGTTTTATATGGTGACCATGATGCTAGACTTCCTATTGAAGATTATCAAAGATTCTATAATTATGATATAACTACTAATGATGTTTTACCTGAAGATGATCCTAATTATGTTACTTTTGATGAGTATAGTTATGAATTAAATAGAAAAGTTCCTTTAATTATTTGGTCAAAGGATAATGAAAATAATGCAGAAACAATTGATTCAGTTATGGGAATGTATGATGTTATGCCAACACTTGGTAATATGTTTGGTTTCTATAATAAATATGCTTTAGGACATGATATATTCAATCACTTAGATGATAATGTTGTTGTATTTCCTACTGGTAATTGGTTAACTAATAAAGTTTATTATAATAGCCAAAAAAATGAATATTTAGTATTAAAAGGAAGCATTATAAATGAAGAATATATTGAAAAATATAATAAACATGCAGATGAACTTTTAAGTGTTTCTAATTCTATAATTGTTTATGATTTAATTAAGAATGCTTCAAAAGAAAATGTTGATGAATCACAAATCGTTGGAGGAAAATAATTCATGAATAAAAAAACTGGTGTGATACTTTTAATAATATTAATTTTGACCGGAGTACTTGGTTATTATACTTATACTAATTTCTTTGTTAAAAAAACAAAGGAAGAGGTAAAAGAAGTAAGCAAAATTGATAATTATGGTTATACTCTTTATGATAATCAATCAAAAGAGTATAAAAAACTGTTTGAAGAACTTAACACAGTGTTATTAAAAGAAGAAATTGATTATAATAAGTATGTTGAACTGATTAGTAAGATGTTTATAATTGACTTTTATACTCTTGATAATAAATTAACTAATTTAAATATAGGTGGAGTAGATTTTGTTCATTCTTCTATAGTTTCAAACTTTAAAGAAAAAGCAAAAGATACTATGTATAAATATGTTGAGAGTAATGTTTATGGTGATAGAAAGCAAGAATTACCTGTTGTTTCTTCGGTAAATGTTGATGATATTACCCAAAAGTCATTTAAATATGGTAAAAATATTGATTCTAAAGCTTACTATGTAAAGGTAAGTTGGAGTTATAAAAAAGATTTAGGCTATGAGACTAGTAAGACATTAGTGTTTGGTCATGAAGATAAAAAATTGGCTTTACTACAAATGCTTTAGCCTTTTCTTTTTTTCTGGAGGTATATTATGAATAGAGTAATATTAATTAAATATGGTGAATTAACTACTAAAAAAGGAAATAGAAAGTTTTTTATAAATACTCTTTATAAAAATATAAATGATAAATTAAAAGGGTATGATGTAAAAATATCAAAAGATATTTCAAGAATGTATATAGAATTTATGGATAAGGATCTAGATAAAATTTTAAAAAGAATTAATTCTATATTTGGTATTCATGAGTATTTGGTTGCTTATAAAGTTACGACTGAAATCTCTACAATTGAAGAGAGTGTAAAAGAACTTGTACAAAAAAGTGATTTTAATACATTTAAAGTTGAAACTAAGAGAAGTTATAAAGCTTTCCCATATAATAGTGTTGAATTTTCTAAAAAGATTGGTGGAGTTGTATTAAAAAATACTGAAGGCAAGAAGGTAGATGTTCATAATCCTGATTTGTTATTAAATATAGAAATTAGGGAATACTATAGTTATATCTATACTAATAGTTATAAAGGTTTAGGTGGATATCCTAATTCTACACTTGGAAAAGCAATGCTTATGTTAAGTGGTGGAATTGATTCACCCGTTGCCGGATATTTAACTCTCAAAAGAGGTATAAAACTTGAATGTGTTTATTTTGAGGCTATACCACATACTAGTATAGAAGCTAGAAATAAGGTAATTGAACTTTCAAAAAAACTTTCTTTATATACTGATAAAATATCATTACATATTATTCCTTTTACTAAAATACAAGAAAGTATTTATAAAAATATTGATAGTGAATACTGTATTACTATTATGCGCAGAATGATGTATCGTATTACTGAGAGGTTATCTAAAATTAGAAAATGTTTAGTTATTTCTAATGGTGAATCTATTGGACAGGTTGCTAGTCAAACTTTAACTAGTATGTCTGTTATAAATAGTGTTACTAATATGCCTGTTATTAGACCGGTTGCATGTCTTGATAAGTTAGAGATAATTGATATTGCAAAAAAAATTGATACTTATGATATTAGCATTTTACCATTTGAGGATTGTTGTACAGTTTTTGTTCCTAAACATCCTGTTATAAATCCTAAATTAGAAAAATGTTTAGAATTTGAAAAAACTTTTGATTATGAATCTATGATTGATGAAGCTATAAAAAATGTTAATACTATAAATATTACAGAAGAATATTCTTCTTCTAATTATGAAGAGTTATTGTAGGAAATAATTTCCAGTTAAAATTATGTATTTATTGTAAAAAAAAACACATCCTATGAATGTATAGGAGGTGAAAACAATGAACAAAGAATCAATGAAAATGCATGTTCCAGGTGCTAAACAAGCTATCGATAAAATGAAATATGAAATAGCTAACGAATTTGGTGTTGAATTAGGACCAAATACAAGTTCATACGCTAATGGTTCAGTTGGTGGTGAAATCACTAAAAGATTAGTACGTCAAGGTATGAACCAATTAGGTGGAAATAGTAACTACTAATTAATAAATCGTATGAAAAAAGGTACTATGGTATAAAATAGTATCTTTTTTGTTTGAATAAATTGGTTAAATTTATTATTCGAAGGGAAAAGTTACTTTACCAATGTTGTGTAATATGTTAAAATATTGGTTGTAGAAATGAGGGATATTATGAAAATTATGTCAATAAATGCAGGAAGTAGTTCCTTAAAGTTTAGTTTATTCAATATGGATACTAAAGAAGTTTTATTATCAGGACTTTTTGAAAGAATAGGAATTGAAGGCTCTTGCTATACACTAGAATATGGTGAATATAAAATTAAAAATGAAGCTCTAATGGAAACACATTTGGATGCGGTTAAGATTCTTATGGATAAATTACTTGAACTTAAGATAGTAAATAGCTTAGAAGAAATCGATGGAATTGGTCATAGAATAGTACATGGTGGTGCTATTTATAAAGAGTCTGTTGTTGTAACAGACAAGGTTTTAGATGATATTATTGCACTAAGTGATCTAGCACCTTTACACAATCCAGCACATGCTATGTGTATTAAAGCTTTTAGAGAGGTTTTACCTAATACTCCAATGGTAGTTGTGTTTGATACTGCTTTCCATCAAACTATTGAGAAAGATAGATTCTTATATCCAGTACCATATAATTGGTATACGGATTATCAAGTAAGAAAATATGGTGCACATGGAACTAGTCATAGATATGTTGCTAAAAAATTACAAGAAGAATTAGGAAGAGATGATTTAAATATTATTTCATGTCATTTAGGTAATGGTGGTTCTATTACTGCTATTAGTTGTGGTAAATGTGTTGATACTTCTATGGGATTTACTCCACATGCTGGTATAATGATGGGAACTCGTAGTGGTGATATAGATGTTTCTATGGTTCCTTACGTTATGGAAAAAGAAGGCAAGAGTGCTGGAGAAATCATGAATGATTTAAATAAAAAATCAGGATTTTTGGGAATTAGTGGAGTAAGTAGTGATTCTAGAGATATTGAAGACGGAATTAAAGAAGGAAATGAAAGATGTATTCTTGCACAAAAAATGTTTGTTAATTCTGTAATTAAGTATATTGCACAATATTATGTATTACTTGGACATGTAGATGTAATTGCATTTACTGCAGGTATTGGTGAAAAAAGTATATCTACTAGAAGTGATATTATTGAACGTCTTGCCCCTTTAGGAATTGAGATTGATCCTGAAGAAAATAATGTAAGAGGCAAATTTAAAAAGATTAGTTCTAAAAAATCAAGTGTTGATATTTATGTTGTTCCAACTAATGAAGAGTTAATGATTGCTGAAGATACACTTAACTTAATTAAATAGATAGGAAGATAAAATGTTTAATGAGATTTACGAAAAAATAAAAAAATATGATACTATCGTTATAGTAAGACATATTGGTGCTGATCCTGATGCTTTATGTAGTCAAATTGCACTTAGAGATTCTATAAAGCTTACTTTTCCTAAGAAAAGGGTATTTTCTTGGGGAAGTACTAGTACTAGATTTAATTATTTGCCTAAATTAGATAGGCTTGAAGAAGTGTCTGACATACTTTTAATAGTGGTTGATACTCCTGATAAAAAAAGAGTTGATTTTTCTTTTACTACTAGTATAGATTATTCTATTAAAATAGATCATCATCCGTTTGTTGAGAAGTTTTGTGATTTAGAATATATTGATGATACTGCATCTTCTGCTTCTGAAATAGTGCTTGAACTTATAAATAGTACTCCACTTGTTAATAGTTTTGATATAGCTACTACTATTTTTACTGGTATTGCTTCTGATACTAATAGATTTATGTTTAATGCTAGTTCAAAGGTTTTAGGACTTTGTTCTAGGTTATTAGAAGAATATAAGATAGATACTCAATTAGTATATTCAAATCTTTATACTAGACCGTTAACTGAGGTTAGACTTCAAGGATATATAGGTTTAAATATGAAGGTTACTGAAAATGGATTTGGTTATATTAAATTATTTGATGATGTACTAAATAATCTTTCTGTTGATTCTGGTTCTGCAGGCAATATGGTTAATACTTTTAATTATATAGAAGGAGTATATGTATGGGCTGTTGTTACTAAGGATTCTAAAAATGATTTATTTAAAGTCAATATTAGATCAAGAGGACCTGTAATAAATAGTGTCGCAGAAAAATATAATGGTGGTGGACATAAATTCGCTAGTGGAGCTAGAATTCATGATGAGGAACAAGTTGATTTGCTTTTGAAAGATTTAGACTTAGCATGTTTAAAATATATAGAAGAGGAAGTGGCTAAGAATGAAGATTAATAGTGTAGATATGGATGTTATGGCGGTTAGAAGAAGCCAGTATCCTAGTGATGGATTATCAGAATTTTTGCTTATTGGTAAAAGTAATGTTGGAAAGAGCAGTTTTATAAACACTTTAGTTAATAGGAAAAATATTGCTAGAACTTCATCAGTTCCTGGAAAAACTCAAACACTTAATTTTTATTTAGTTAATAATGAATTTTATTTGGTGGATGCACCTGGATATGGATATGCTGCAGTTAATAAGGCACAACAAAAAAAGTTTGGTCTTATGATTGAAGAATATTTGGAAAAAAGAAGTGAATTAAAAAGAGTTTTCTTGTTAATAGACTTTAGACTTAAACCAAGTGAAAATGATTTAATGATGTATAATTTCTTAAAATATTATAATATTCCTGTTACTGTTGTAGCTACTAAAACTGATAAGGTTGGAACTAGTAAAAAAGATAGGAACCTTAAAATTATAAAAGATACCCTTGATTTAGTTGTTGGAGATAATATAGTTTTATTCTCTAGTGTATCTAAAATGGGGAAAGAAGAAATATCAAATTTAATAGAAGATTTAATTTCATAAATCTTTTTTTTTTACACTTTTTTATCTTTCTCATACTATATGATGGGTGAGATAAGTTGAAAATATGTGAGATTGATGATGATATATATAAGATATTTTTAAATGATTTAGAAATTAAAAATATAAATGCAGCATCAGAAAAAAGCCTAGAATCTACAATTAGAGGAGTTATTTTAAGATTAAAATCCAAATATGACATAGTACTTAAAGGATTATATGATGTTTCTATATTTATTAAGGAAGGGATCTCGGCATATATAATTATTGAAAAAGTTAATACATTTTTATTTAGAGAAAAAGATATAGATCTTAGAATAAAAATAATATTTAATAGTAAATTTTATTTTAAAACTTTTGATTATGATGTTATTAAAGCCTTGAATGATGTTTATTTTTATAATAATGAATATTATACTGAAGTTTCAAATTTAGAAGACATTAATAAATATATTGAATTTGGCGAGATTATTTACGGTGATAATTTAAATATTGAAAACTCAGGTCTTAAAATTAATAAAAACTCTATCAAAATATAGGGTTTTTATGTTATAATACCCTTGTTTAAAGGGAGGGATAGTATGAGCTTACCTGTTGTTGCATTGGTTGGTAGACCAAATGTTGGAAAAAGTACTATTTTTAATAAACTAGTTGGGGAAAAATTATCAATTATTGAGGATACTCCTGGAGTTACAAGAGATAGAATTTATAGTGAAGCTAAGTATAATGATTATAAATTTGATGTTATAGATACAGGTGGTATTGATACTACGAATGAGGATTTTAATACTGATATAAAAATTCAAGCTAGTATTGCTATTGACGAAGCGGATGTTGTTTTATTTGTTGTTGATGGAAAAGAAGGTCTTACATCTAATGATTATGTAGTAAGGGATATGCTTAAAAAAAGTAATAAAAAAGTTATTGTCGTTATAAATAAGATTGATAGTAAAAAGTCTTCTAGTAATATGTATGATTTTTATGAACTTGGTTTTGATAACTATATTGGTGTAAGTGGTGAACAAGGTACTGGTTTTGCTGAATTATATCAACTTTTATTTGAAATGTTTGGTGATAAGAAAAATTCAACAAGGGAAGATAAAAGATTAAAGTTCTCTGTTGTTGGTAGACCAAATGTAGGAAAGAGTAGTTTAATTAATGCTCTTTTAAATGAAGATAGGGTTATAGTTAGCGATGTTGCTGGTACAACTAGAGATGCAATTGATACTGTTTTAAAGTATAATGGAGAAGAATATACAGTTATAGATACAGCTGGTATGAGAAAAAAAGGTAAAATATATGAGGCAGTAGAAAAATATAGTTTACTTAGAAGTATGAAAGCAATTGATAGAAGCGATATTTGCTTGTTAGTTATTAATGCAGAAGAGGGAATAATTGAACATGATAAACATATTGCTGGATATGTACTTGAAAAAGGAAAAGGCTTAATTATAGTTGTTAATAAATGGGATACTGTTAGTGATAAGACTATAAAGGAATATTTAAAGCTTATTAGGAGCGAATTTCAATTTCTTGATTATGTTCCTGTTGTATTTACATCTGCCTTAACTAAAAAAAGAATTCATACTATTATGCCAGAAATATTAAAGGTTGGTGAAAATATTTCTAGGGAAGTTCAAACTAGCGTATTAAATGAAGTAATTAATGATGCTTATATGAGTAACCTTCCGCCTTCATATAAGGGTAGAAGACTTAAAATATATTTTGCAAATCAATCTGGGACAAAGCCACCTAAGTTTACTTTCCATGTTAATAGTAAAGGGTTAGTTCACTTTTCATATAAGAGATATTTAGAAAATAAATTAAGGGAAAACTTTGATTTCGAAGGTACTCCAATTGTAATTCAATTTAAAAATAGAGGTGAAGACTAATGGGACTTTTTAGTGGATTATTTGTATCAAAAGAAGCTTTAGAAGAAGAATTAAAGGGTCTTACTAAGGCACAAGAAGCAATGGATGAACGTTTTAATAAGAAACAAATTTTACCTGAGGTTTATAAACAAAAAAGTTTGGAATTTATGGAAAAAAGAGAAAAAATTCAAAAAAAATTATCTAAATTCAATAAAGAATAACTAAATTTATACTCTTACATATAATTATGTAGGAGGTTTTTTATGTTTGGAGATTCTTTTTTTAAAAAAGTAGAGAAGAAAACTAACGTTAATAAGGAGACTATTTTATCACTTGCTTCTAAATTACAGGATTCTAATATGAAAGATGAAAATACACTTAGAGAACTTATTCAAGAAATCAGTAATATGACTGGTAAGGAAGTAAGCAAGGAAAAATCTGATAAGATAGTAAACGCTATTTTAAAAGACAAAGTACCAGATGTCGATAAAATGATTTAAAAAATATTAACTTTTTAGTAATTTTGTGTTTCTTTTTATTAGAATAAATGTTATACTACTTATAAAGTAGGGGACTGATGATATGAGGTACTTGAATAAAAAGGTGGTTGCGTTATACGCGGTAATAATAGCATTTTTAATTGGTAGGGTATTTATATTTAGTGGAAGCCTTGTATCTAAATATACTTCTTTGTGTAATCCACTATTTTGGCTTTTTATGGCAATACTTTCTTATTTAGTTGCAAGAGATGAACCTAGTCAAAAAATGCGTAATAAGTATGATATAACTCAAAGTATAGTAATAATAGTTATTATTTATTGCATGATATATTTTTCACTAGGACTTGTATTTGGTTATGAAAGAAGTCCTTATTCGCATGAAGTTGTAGCAATACTTAAGAACTTATGGACATTTATTAGTGTTATAGTATTTCAAGAATTTACAAGATATCAACTTGTTAAGTTATCGCCTAAAAAAATTGGATATTATGCTTTAATAACTGCTTTGTTTATAATCGCAGAAATAGACTTTTGGAATTTTTCAAGTAATTTTTCTAACAATGTAGAATTCTTTAAATATATGAGTCAGACTATTGTTCCTCTTATTGTCACTAACTGCTTATTTACATATTTAAGTATAATGTCAGCTAATCTACCTGCGACAATATACAGATGTTTACTTATGCTTATGACAATATTACTTCCAATATTCCCAGCACTAAACTGGTTAATTAAAGCAATGATGGAGATAGTACTTGTTATAATTGCTTCTTTATATGTAAACTATGTTGACATTAAATCTTCTAGAATAATGACTAGAAGACAAGTAAAAAAAGAGAGTGTAGTATCTTATATTCCTTTTGTAATAATCTTAGTCGTATTGGTTTGTTTCATTAGTGGTACGTTTAAATATCAACCAATCGCTGTATTATCTAACAGTATGCTTCCTACATTTGCTAGGGGAGATGCTGTAATAATGAAAAAAATCGATAAGAAAGATTTGAAAAAATTAAAAAAAGGTACTATACTATATTATAGTAAAGAGGGTAGGTTAATCGTACATAGAATAGTCAGTGTTAAACATACTGATGATGGTAAGGTTGAAGTTACAACTAAAGGTGATAATAATAATGCAAATGACCCATGGGTTATAACTGAGGATGATATGATTGGTACAGTATCTTTCATGATACCATATATTGGTTATCCATCAGTATGGGTTAATGAATTATTGAAGTAATGAATAAAAAAGGGTGATTTTAGATGATTGAAAAAGAAATGCAAGTTTCGGTGCAAAAGTTTTTAAAAATTTTATGGGCTACATTATCATTGCTAGTTCTTATAATATCTCTTTGGATAATATTTGATTGTTTTAGGAAAACTCCTGATCAACAAAAACTTATTATGAATTACAATTCAAATACTAATTTGGATTATAAAGTTTATTTAAAACCTAATAAATTTTATGAACGTAGTTTTATGGATAAGAATAAGAAATATATTTCAAGCATAATTGATTATATAGATGTTGACTTGAATTATATGTTTAATACTACTGCTTTAAGTGATACTACTTATAGTTATAGTGTATCTGCGGTTATAAGTAGTGATTATGATTTAAATGGTGTTACTGCTGAACTTTGGAGTAAGAGTTATCAATTAGTTGCTCCTAAATCACTTACTAAAACGTCATCTAGTGGATTCCAAATCAAAGAGAATTTAAAACTTGATTATAATAAATATGATTCACTAGCTACTAGTTTTAAAGAGCAATATGGTATTGCATCTGATACTAAACTTACTATATTAATTAATATTAGATCTAATACTACTATTAAAGATTATAGTAAATCAGTACCAGCTACTAAAACAATTTCACTTGTTATGCCACTTAATAAAGCAGTAACTGATATTACTGTTACTGGAGTAGAACCTGTTTCAACTAATGTTACTGAAACAATTAAAGGTGGAAGACATATTAACTATGTATTATTAGTAGCATCTGTTATTGCAATGCTTGTATCAGCACCTATATGCTTTATATCATTCTATAAATTATTTAAAATTACTAATGTATCTCAATATATTGTTGAACAAAAGAGAATCCTTAAAGGATATGGAGATGTTATCGCTGAAGTTACAACTAGACCTGACTTAAGGGGATTAAAAATAATAGAAGTTAAAGACTTTGAAGATTTAGTTAACATTGAGGAAGAATTAAGAGTACCTATATTGTTCTATGAATTAATTCATGAGAGTGAATCTTGGTTTATAATAACAACAAGTACACAAGCTTATAGATATATCTTAAAATCACATGCTGATTTAGAAGAAATATATAATAAAGGTAATAAGACAAAGGAAAACATTTAATTGTTTTCTTTTTTTTGTAATAGCTTCAACTATTTGTCATATATTTAATTGAAAATATATAGAAGAGAGTTGATTTTATGGATAAGATGGAAATTATTAAAAATATTTCCAGTAGAACTGGTGGAGAGATATATTTAGGCGTAGTAGGTGGCGTTAGAACTGGTAAGAGTACTTTTATAAAAAAAGTTATTGAAAATTTAGTAGTGCCTTACATTGAAGATGAGTATGAGAAAAAAAGAGCATTAGATGAAATACCTCAATCCTCTGGTGGTAAGACTATAATGACTATTGAACCTAAATTTGTTCCTACTAGTGCAGCTAAGATTACAATTGATGATTTTACTTGTAGTATGAGATTAATTGATTGTGTTGGATATGTCATTAATAACGCTAAAGGTGCTGAAGATGAAAATGGACCTAGAATGGTAAAAACTCCATGGTATGATGAAGAGATTCCTTTTGTTGAAGCAGCTGAAGTTGGTACCGAGAAGGTTATTAAGGATCATTCAACTATTGGTATTGTTATGACTACTGATGGCTCCATTGGAGAATTTGATAGAAGTGATTATCTTGATGCCGAAAATAGAGTTATAACTGAATTAAAAGAAATTGGGAAACCATTTATAGTTGTTTTAAATACTACTCATCCTACATTACCTGATACAGAACGTCTTGCACAATCTTTGAAGGATGAATATGGAGTTCCTGTTCTTCCGATAAGTGTTGAGACTATGACTGATAAGGATATAACTAATATATTGAGAGAAGCGTTATATGAATTTCCTATTGTTGAAGTTAAAGTTGATATGCCTGAATGGATTGCAATACTTAATTCTAAACATGAAGTAAAGAAAAAATATATAGAGTCTATAAAAGAAAGTGTAGTTGAAGTAGATAAATTAAGGGATATTGATAATATTACTAGTCACTTCTTAGATAATGAATATATAGAAAAAGCATATTTATCTAATGTTGATCCTTCTACTGGAGAAGTTACCATCACACTTGATGCACCTAGCGAATTATATAATAATGTTCTAACAGATATTATTAAAATAGATGTAAAAAATAAAGCCGAATTATTATCTTTATTTCAAGAATATAATGAGGCAAAAGTTGAATATGATCAAATTAAATACGCACTTAAAATGGCTAAACAAACTGGATATGGGGTTGCTTCTCCAACTCTTGCAGATATGAAACTTGATACTCCTGAAATAATTAAACAGGGTTCTAGATATGGAGTTAAATTAAAAGCAGTAGCTCCTTCAATTCATATGATTAGAGTTGATGTTAACAGTACATTTGAACCTATTATAGGTAGTGAACTTCAAAGTAAAGAACTTATTAATTATTTAATGCGTGACTATGAAGTTGCGCCTCAGAATATTTGGAAGAGTGAAATCTTTGGAAGAAGCTTAGATGTTATAGTACAAGAAGGTATTCAGTCTAAGATAAGTTTGATGCCTGAGAATATAAGATTTAAACTTGCACAGACTTTATCTAAAATAGTTAATAAAGGTTCTAACAATTTAATTGCAATTGTTATATAGATGTCAAATAAGACATCTTTTTTTTAATTTCGTAAATTTTGTGTAAATTGCTTGATTTTGATAGTGTTTCATGCTATTCTGTATATGTAAGCATAATGTGCTTAATATAATATTATGGAGGTAATAATAATGAAAAAATCTGAATTAGTAGAAGCAGTAGCAGCTGCATCTGGATTAACTAAAGCTGATGCAACTCGTGCAATTGATGCAACATTTGCAACAATCACTGAGGCATTAAAAGCAGGAAACAAAGTACCTGTTGCTGGATTTGGAACTTTTGCAGTTTCTCAAAGAAAAGAACGTAATGGACGTAACCCACAAACTGGTGCTCCAGTTGCAATCCCAGCTAGAAAAGCAGTTACTTTCAAAGCAGGAACAGCTTTAAAAGAATCAGTTAACTAATATAAACAGAACTTAATGTTCTGTTTTCTTTTGTCTAAATGTTTATATTGTGTGGGTTTTGTGTTATAATGTAGTTGGAGGAATGACATGCTAGAGATTGCCTTAAAGTTACTTAAAAAAATAGAAAAAAGTGGATTTAGTGCTTATATAGTTGGTGGATTTGTAAGAGATTATATTATGGGTAGAAATTCAGCTGATGTAGATATCGCTACTAATGCAACACCAAAGCAACTAAGAGAGATTTTTCCTAATTCAAGCATTGCTAAAGAAGCTTATGGTTCTATTACTGTTGTTTTGAAAAAAGTAAGATTTGAAATTACTACTTTTAGAAGAGAATTAACTTATTATAATAATAGAAAACCTATTGAAATAGAATATATAGATGATTTATTAGAAGATTTAAAAAGAAGAGATTTTACTATAAATACTCTATGTATGGATAGTAATAAAAATATAATAGATTTGCTTGATGGTAGAGTTGATATTGATAATAAACTTATAAGAACAGTTGGAGATAGTGTTGAAAAATTTAGTGAAGATGCCCTTAGAATTTTAAGAGCTGTTAGATTCGCTACTATTCTTAATTTTAATCTTACTCCTGAAGTTTATGCTGCAATTATAAAAACAAAGAAATATTTATCTAATATATCTTATAATAGAAAAAAAGATGAACTTGATAAAATATTTATGAGTCCTAATGCTAAACATGGTATTGAACTTCTTAAAACGTTGGGACTTGACTCATCACTTGAGATATATAATATTGATGAAATTAAGTTATCTACAGATTTAGTTGGAATATGGTCTTCATTAAATGTGAGTCCTAATTATCCTTTTACTAAAACTGAAAAAGAATTAATGAATAAAATTAAAGAAGTTGTACCTCTTGATAATTATGATAGAAGGGTGCTTTATAAATATGGGCCATATGTTAATAGGGTTGCGGCTATTAATAAAGGCTTAGATGAGAGCGTAGTTGTTAATGTTTATAATAGTCTTCCTATAAAAGCTAAGGGTGATATTAATATTAGTGCTAAAAAAATAATGGAGATATTGTCTATGCCTCCTGGAAAATATCTAAATAAAATATATATTGATTTAGAAAATAGGATTATAGACGGTTTACTTGTTAATGATAATAAAAATATAGAGTCTTATATAATAAATAACTATAGGGGGAAATTATGAAAAAAGACAAAATGATTAACTTATTAAAAGAAAAAAACATAATCATACCTATTTATATATACAAACTTTATCCACAGTTAAATATAGATTTAGAAACTTTTATGTTTTTGATGTATTTATATAATTCTGGTGATAAAATTATATTTGATGCTCACAAAATTAGTGAAGAATTTGGAACTACCCTAGAAAAAGTTCTTTCATATATAGATAAGCTTAGTAATAATAAATTAATTAATTTTTGTATCATTAAAAATGATAAGGGTATAAGTGAAGAATATATTTCTTTAGAATATTTTTATGAAAAGCTTTCATTACTTCTTATGGATTCTAATAGTAATGATACAGATAATAATAGTAAAACTATATTTGAACTTATAGAAAGAGAGTTTGGTAGAGTACTAAGTCCAATGGAATATGAAATAATAAAAGCTTGGACTGAGAATAATATAAGTAATGAACTTATTGAAGAAGCTGTTAAGGAAGCAATATTTAATGGCGTTACTAATCTTAGATATATAGATAAAATATTATATGAGTGGCAGAAAAAAGGTATAAAAAATAAACATGATGTTGAGGAAAATAGGCAAAGGTTTAAAAAAGAAAAACCAGAAAAAATGGAAGTGTTTGAATATAACTGGCTTGAGGATGATGAGTAATGCAAGAAATATTTGATTATCTTGATACGTTAATTCCAAATCCCAAATGCGAGCTTAATTTCAATTGTGACTACGAATTATTAATTGCAGTAGTACTTAGTGCACAAACCACTGATAAAAGGGTAAATGAAGTAACTAAAGTGTTATTTACTAAATATCCTACTTTAGAAGATATTAACAAAGCGGATATTTCTTCTATAAAAGAAATAATTAAAAGTATTGGTACATTTAATAAAAAAGCTGTGTTTGTTAAAGAAATTGCTAAAACTCTTTTAGAAAAATATAATGGAGTAGTTCCTAGAACTCATGAAGAGCTTGAAGCTATACCTGGTGTTGGTCATAAAAGTGCTAATGTTGTTTTAGGTGTTTTATATAATATTCCTACTTTTGCTGTTGATACTCATGTTGAAAGAGTTAGTAAAAGACTAGGATTAGCAAGTGCAAAAGATGACGTTATAAAAGTTGAAAAGAAACTAATGAAAAAAGTTCCTAAAGATAGGTGGATTAGGACTCATCATCAGTTTATACTTTTTGGAAGATATTATTGTAAAGCTGTTAATCCATCTTGTGATAATTGTAAGCTAAAAAATATATGCCATAAGGATGCTTTAAAGAGAAGATAATTCTCTTTTTATTTTACTTCCTTAATTATTATGTTATAGCGTGTTTGCGTTTTAAGGCCTTTAACTTCATCAATCATTTTATTTAATACTTCTATTATATTTTCTGTTTTCAAAATAATCACCTATTAGATATTACCATATATTTTTTATATTTTGTCTTATTCGACAAAACTAGATATTTTTCTATAGTAAAATTTATAAAAATGTAGTATAATTTAGAATAGGTGATTAGATGAAATATCCAGGTGGAGTGAAAATGTCTAAAGCTATTAAAGATATTTCCTATGGAAATAGGGGGATGTCTTTAGAGGAAGATTTAAATATTAGTAATTCATATTATGTGGATAGGGGTGTTGCGTTTATATATAAAAAACCTACTCCAATTCAAATTACTAAGGTTGATTACCCAAGTAGAAGTAGTGCAGTGATTAAAGAAGCATATTTTAAGGAACCATCTACAACTGATTATAATGGATTATATAAAGGACATTATATAGATTTTGAAGCAAAAGAAACTAATAATTTAACTTCATTTCCACTTGCTAATATTCATAAACACCAAATTAAACATATAAGAAATATAAGTACGAATGGTGGAATATGTTTTCTTATAGTAAGATTTACTAAGTTAAATAAAAACTTTTTACTTACTGCAAAAGATTTTATAAATTTTATTGATAATTTTGATAGAAAATCCATTCCTTTGTCTTATTTTGAATCGAATGCTTATATACTAGAGTATGGGTATATGCCAAGACTAGATTATATTAAGGTAATAGATAATTTATTGGAGGTGTCTAAATGACAAATAAAAAACAATCTACTAGTACATCTAAAAGAACTAAAAAAAGTTATAAATTAAAAAAACCAAATCTTTCTTTTGATGATCCTAGAGTTAAATGGGGGATTGTTGGAATTATAGGTGTTATTCTAAGTTTAATATTTATGGGAGGATTTTTTACCTTCTTATTAATATTTGGCGTTGCATTTATATTACTTGCATCAAAACTAGTTAATAAATTAACTAAAAATGGTAAAAGAAAAAAAGTTCTTAACATTATAGTGATTATTTTCTTATCACTTTGTATATTTGCGGTTGTATGTATACTTTTATTCTTTGCATATGTAGTTAAGACGGCACCTGAATTTGATACTAAAAAATTGGTTCGTTCGGAATCAACACTTGTATACGATTCTAAGAATGAACTTATTACTGAACTTGGAACTGCGAAAAGGGAGAATATCACTTATGATGAAATGAGTGAAGTATTAATAGATGCAATAATTGCTACTGAAGATTCTAGATTTTTCCAACATAATGGATTTGATGCTGCTCGTTTCTTTAAAGCTTCAGTTGGTCAAGTTGTTTATAAGTTACTTGGAAAAAGTGCTAATGCTGGTGGAGCTTCAACTTTATCTATGCAGGTTATAAAAAATAGTTTTACTTCTAAAGAAGCAAAAGGTTTTGAAGGAATAAAAAGAAAATTCACCGATATATATTTAGCTGTATTTAAACTTGAGAAAAATTATACTAAACAAGAAATAATAGAGTTTTATGCTAATAATCATTTCTTAGGAAGTAATGCTTATGGGGTTGAACAAGCAGCAAAAACTTATTTTGGAAAGAGTGCATCGGAACTTAACTTGGCTGAGGCCTCACTTATAGTTGGTTTGTTTAAGGCGCCTACTTCTTATAATCCTTATATTAATCCAAAAGCTGCAACTGCAAGAAGAAGAACAGTATTAAATCTTATGTATAAACATGGTTATATTACAAAAGAAGAAAGAGATATGGCTGATTCAATTCCAGTACAAAGTTTACTTGTTGGAAATAAAGGTGTTACTTCAGAATTCCAAGGATATATTGATACTGTTGTAAGAGAAATTCAAAAGAAATATAAGGTTAATCCTTATAATACACCAATGTTAATATATACTAATATGGATAGAGAAAAACAAACTGATGTTGATAAGATATTCAGTGGGGAAACATTTAAATGGGAAAATAGTTATATTCAAGCAGGTGTTGCGGCAGTTGATGTTAAAACTGGTAAGATAATAGCACTAGGCAATGGACGTAATAGAGATGTTATTGATTCATATAACTTTGCGACTGATATAAATAGACAAATTGGTTCTACTGCTAAACCGGTAATAGATTATGCACCTGGTATGGAGTTCTTAAACTGGTCAACTTATCAAATGTTTAGTGATACAAAGTATACTTATTCAAGTGGTCAAGAGATAAGAAACTCTGATCGTAGATATATGGGAAATATAACTCTTAGAACTGCACTTGCACAATCTAGAAATATTCCTGCTTTAAAAGCATTCCAAGCAGTAAGCAAGGAAATAGGTCTTGAAAAATATCAAAAGTTTGTTGAAAGTTTTGGAATTAAAACTGAAAGTTATTTCCATGAGGCACATTCAATAGGTTCATTTAATGGATCTAATCCTCTTACTATGGCTGCAGCTTATGCTGTATTTGCAAATGGTGGTTATTATTATGAACCTTATACAGTTAATAAAATTGTATATAGAGATTCTGGGGAAGTAATAGAATATAAATCAGAGGGCAAAAGGATTATAAGTGATTCAACTGCTTTTATGATTACTGATGTGTTAGTAACTGCTGTTCAAAGTGGTTTAAGTAGTGGTGCTAGAATGAATGGTTATAATATTGCTGCTAAAACTGGTACTACTAACTATCCCGAAGAGGTTTCTAGAAAAAAAGGATTACCTAGTTCAGCAATTCCAGATTCATGGTTAATTGGATATAATTCGGATGTTTCTATCGGCTTATGGTATGGTTGTGATGAACCAACTAAAACACAATATTTAAATGTAAATAGTGCCGGTAAATATAGAGGATTATTATTTAGAGCAGTTGCAAGTAAAATAATGGAAAAAGGAACTAAATTTGAAGTTCCAAATAGTGTTGTAAAAGTTGGAATTGAAAAGGGAAGCAACCCACCAGTACTTGCTAGTGATTCTACTCCTTCTTCACAAGTTGTATATGAATACTTTAAGAAGGGTACTGAGCCAACTGAGAAATCTGTTAAGTATAATAAACTTGCTAATGCTACAAATTTAAAAGCTGAATACAATGCAAGTGCTTTAAGTTTAACGCTTACTTGGTCTAAATCTTCATCAAAAGATGAAAAGAATGATGAGTATGGTCCTCTTGGATATAAGATATATAAAGATAATAATTATTTAACATTTACTACTGATCCTACTTATACATTATTAAATGTAAGCAATCCTGAGGGAACTTATAAAGTTGTTACTTCTTATAAGAATTATAGTGATAATGAAAGTTCTGGAGTAACATATACATATAAAATAAAGGATACAAATGAATTTAGTGCTGTTTTAAAACATAAAAATTCATCATATAAACTTGGCGATACATTATCTTCATTTGATAAGGTTCCTTCTATTAATGATATTATAGCTTACTTAAACAAAGAAGATATTACATCTGGCGTTTCAATTGAAGTTAAAATTGTTGATCCATCTGGTAATGAAGTTGATGAAGTTGATAGTTCGGTAGAAGGTACTTATACCGTTACATATACTATAACTTATGAGGAACATTCTAAAACATTATCTAGGACAATAAAAATAAAAGGCTAGTGATAGCCTTTTTTCTATGTAATAAAATGTACAATTCCCATAAATGTTATTCCAATTAAAATATACTTAATTACAACAGATTTTTTTGAATATTTATTAGCATTAGGAATCAGTTCTTCGATTGATAGACTTATCATTATGCCCGCTATTAGTGCATATAGAAGATTTATAAATATATCGGATGCTATGTTTTTTAAGAATAAGTATGCAAGAATTGAACCAAAAAATTCTGAAATTCCCGATATAAAAGTATATAGTATTGCTTTTGCTTTACTACCAGTTCCAAAATATAAAGGTACTGAAATACTTATTCCCTCCGGAATATTATGAAGTGCAATGGCTATTGCTAGTGTAATGCCTAATTTTGCATTAGCGTTTGTTGTTAGGAATGTTGCTATTCCTTCAGGAATATTATGTAGAATTATTGCTAACATTGAAAATATTCCTATTTTGTATAATTTACTATCTTTTGCTTTTTCAAAATCTGATGGTAGATATTTATTTATAAGTAGTGATACAATTATTCCAATAACCATGAATGATAGTGTAAGTAGGGTTGATGGGAATATATAAAAGTTTTTACTAAGACCTATTACTGAAGATGGAATTAAATCCAATATACTAACTGCTATCATTACTCCTGATGCAAAAGATAGAGATTTACTTATTAGTTTGTTTTTATCTTTATATTCAATAAATAATACAGCAGCTCCTAAAAGCGTAGAAATACTAGCTAAAAAACTTACTAAAAATGCAAAGTTCATGCGATCACCAATTAATTATATGCATTTTTGACAAATACTTGTTTAAGGTGTGTAATTTTATATTGTAATTAATGGTAATTTATGTATAATAATTTTGAAAAAGAGAGGAACTGTTATATGAAACATGATGGCTTTTTATCTTGTACTTATGGTAAAAAATTAATAAAAGACGATAATGGTCTTAAAAATATTCCATTAAGTGATGATGAGATGGATGATTATAATATTTTCATGAAGCAATATGGGTTTATGCCTGATTATGAATTTGATTGTTATGTAGTTAGGAATGTAGGGGCTTTTATGGGAAATGTTATTAGTTTAGAGGTACTTGATGATCCATATAGTGATGACTATAGATATTATAGAAAATATGTGGATAAGGGTTATAAGCTTATTACCGGGCCATCTTCTCCTGATAGTTTTCTTGGTTTAGGGGTTTTTTGTACTAATTATGTTGATGTACTAAGAGTTAATAATAAAAAACAAAAGAAAAAATCAAATATATTATATGGGAAATTCTAACATAAGGTTGGAATTTTTCTTTTACATAAATTCTAAATCTATATTGAAATTTATTTTCTAATGTTGTATACTTTAGATAATAGGAGTGAGAATATGGAACAAATAAAAGAAAAGAAGTGGTGGTTCGTAGGAGCCATCGGATTAATGCTTGTTATATTATTAACAGGTTTGTTGTTTAATTTCTCTAGTGTAGGGAAAAATTTAATTGAAGGTATAGGTAAGAATGCTGCTAAATCAGTCAAACTTACTTATGATTACATTGGAGGAAATAAAGGAAATAATCAATTAAAGCTTAAAAAAGGAGAAGTATTAAAGCTAAAGAAAGGTGAAATTGGGTCTACTAGTAAAGAAAAAACTTATTTAGTTTATATCAATGCTGGTCAAAAATGTACACAAAATCCTGATTCGTGTGCATATTGTATAGATATTACTAAACCTCTTTTTAATACTTATACTAATGGTCCAACAGGAACTTCAGCAAATAGAGATTTAGTTGCTCTTCCTAATAGTAATGCTTGGAAAAGTTTAGGAAGTAATGCTCAAAATTTGGTTACTTTGATTTTACTTTATGGGTATCCAAATAAAGATGGCAAAATTTCAGCTGAAAAATATATAGCAACTCAAGTTTTGATTTGGGAAGTTCAACAAGGCTATAGGACAGACTTTAATAGTACGTCATCTTCTAGTCCTTTCTATAAAAAATGGGTTAACAGATCTGAAACATCACCAATTAATTTTCCAACTGTTAAAAAAACATATGAATCGATTATAAAAGAAGCTTCAAATCATTCTAAATTACCAAGTTTATCTGGAAATGTAAATTTGAAGTATAATGCTTCAACTAAAAAATATGAAGCAAAATTAACTGATTCAAGTGGACTTTTATCTAATGGTTATACAGTTAGTTGTTCATCTAATATAACTTGTAAAATCGTTGGTAATGATTTAATTATTGAATCTGATAAGCCAGTAAAATCTGATAAAGTTACTATTACAAAAAAAGTTCCGAAAATCAGAAAAGGTGCGGTTGTAATAGGTCTTGATAAAGAAAATACTCAAAAAGCAATTGTAGGTGTACCACCTGTAAATCCAGTAAAGAAAGATATTGTTATTGGATCATCAACTGGAGGATTAAAAATAATTAAAACTAGTGAAGATGGAAAAGTTTCTGGTATAGAATTTAAGATAACTGGTCCTGGTTTTAGTGGAACTAAAAAGACAAATGCCGATGGAGTAATTGAAATTTCTCCAATTGCACCAGGAAAATACGTAATAGAAGAAGTAAATCCTGGATCACAATATGATAAGCCAAAATCTGTAACTGTAACAGTTAATGATGATAGTATTGTTAAAGAAGTTGGGTTTAATAATGTATTAAAAAGTAATAGTTCATTAAAAATATTAAAAGTTGATGAGAATGGGACTGCAATTTCTGGAGCATCAATGGTTCTATATAAAAAATCACAATTATCTTTAGGAAGTAGTGATTCAATACTTGGCAAAATATTTGGTCTTGCTACTAGCATAATTAAAAATGTTGTTCCAATAGATGCTTGGATTACAAATGGAGAACCACATATAGTTGATTCTAGTAAAGTTACACCAGGTAAATATACAATTTGTGAAGTTACACCACCTCCTGGGTATGAACCAGATGATGAAACACTTTTACCTTGCCAAACTATTGAAGTAAAAACTAAAGATGAACAGGTACCAGTTGAATTTAAAAATCAACCTACTAAGACAAGAATTTTAAAGGTTGATGAAAACGGTAAACCAATGGCTGGTATTAAAATGCAAATATTAGATGTTGCTAAGAAAAAAGTACTTCGTGAATTTACTACTACTGATTCTGAAGATGGCGTAATTATTACTAAGCTTTATAAAGGCGTATCATATTATCTTCGCGAAGTAGATGTTCCTGAAGGCTATCAAAAACATGATGATCAACTATTTGTTGCTGGAGGAGCAGGAGATAATCTTATAAAAACAACTGTAAAAATGGTTAATAGACCAACAGAAGTTGAAATAAGTAAAACTGATATAACTGATGGAAAATTAATTGAGGGAGCAAAACTATATATTGTAGATAGTAATGGATCTCCTGTTCATGAATGGACTACTAAAGCTGGAAAAGTTGAAACAATAAAAAAATTACCTGCTGGTAAATATAAACTTTGTGAGGAAGCTGCTCCAGAGGGATATATGGTTGCTGATTGTGTTGATTTTGAAGTGAAAGCTAATGAAAAAATAACTAAGGTTAAAATGGAAAATAAACCAATTAATATCAAGGTTATTAAAATAGATGCTGAAACAAAGAAACCTCTAGCAGGTGCAGAATTACAATTAGTTGATCCTGAGGATAATAATAAAGTATTAGAAACATGGACAACAGATGGAAATCCACATCAAATTAAAGCTAAGGTAACACTTGGAAAAATATATACAATTGTTGAATCTAAAGCCCCAGAGGGATATGTTGCTACTAGTGTACAATTTAATGCTGGTGATACTGAAACTGTAGAATTTACAAACAATAAAACTGGAATTGAAGTTATTAAACTAGATTCAGAAACAGGAAATATTGTTAAAGGTGCGCATCTTCAATTATATGATGACAAAGGTAAATTAATTGAAGAATGGGATACAACAGATGAAGTTAAGACTATAACAGGTTTAAACTTAGGAACTGAATATACTATAAAAGAAACAAAGATACCTAATGGATATAAAGCACAAAAAGCTATTACTAAATTTAAATTGGTAGATTCAAATCAAGAGATTGTTATTTACAATAATCCAATTGTTCCAACTAATCCAGTTGTTCCTGTTAAAAATACAGCTGCAAGTACTTCTATAATAATTATTGTTGCTGGTGCAGTATTGATGATTGGTGGAGTAGGAGCATTAATCTTTCTTAAGAAGAAGGAGGGTTAATTATAAAAAAAGATAAGATAATTATTACGATTTCCGTACTTTCAATAGTAGGTGGGTTGTTCTTAATATCTAGCTCTTATCTTGCTTCTAAGAAAGAAAAAGCATATGATAGTATTGCTTTTGAAATATATGATAGAAATACATTGGATAGATTAGATAATGTCACAGAAGAAGATGATCCACCATCTTCTTCTGATGATGATAAGGAAAATAATAGTAAGCCTAATAATGGTGGTACAAGTAAACCTGGTAGTAATTCTTCTGGTAAGAATTCATATATTGGTACGCTTGAAATACCAAAGATTAAAGTTAAAAAAGGCTTTGTTAATCCTTCTTCAAAGTATAATGACATTAATTATAATGTTACTATAATAGAAACTTCTGTATACCCAGATGTTGAGAAGGGTGCCTTTATTTTAGCAGCACACTCTGGTAGTGGACCACTTGCTTATTTTAAAGATTTATATAAATTGGATGTTGGAGATAAAGCGTATGTATCATATAAAGGGGTAAAATATACTTATAAAATAGTTAAGATATATAAACAAAAAAAACAAGGATATGTAACCATATATAGAGACCCTGATAAAACTACTTTAGTTTTGATAACTTGTACTAAGGGAGATAAGAAATCACAAACAATTTATATAGCGGAAAGAATATAAAGGGTGTAAGAAATGGAAAAGGTAACGTTTTTACAAAGTATAATTAAAGTATTAAATTTAATTGCGTCAATTCCTTTTTTTATTGAAATCTTAATTTTAACAGCATTTCTGTTAATAATTATGATTTTTTTCTATTTTAGAAAATCAAAAAAGGGTAAGATTACTTCATTAATTATATACTTTGTTACACTTTTATTGTTACCAATATCCCATTTCTCTTTTTTTGTAGAAACACTAGATAAAATAGTTGAGAATTTTATTGCAGTTATTTACTTTCCATCTTGTTATGTTTATATTGCAACGCTTTTAATAACTGATTTCAGCATTCTTAGAAATGTTATTAAGAATACTCGGGATACTAAAAGGGGTAAATGGTATCAAATTTTAAATCTTGTTTATTTCTTTCTTTTTCAGTTTTTATTCTTCTTGATAATTAGGGTAGTTATAACTAATAATATTGATATATTTACTAGAAGTTCATTATATTCAAATACTAATTTAACCAGTTTAATTCAAATTAGTAGTTATTTATTCTGGATTAGAATTGGTATTAAACTAATTATCTTTATAATAGATAGATTAAGTAAATTTTCATTTAATAAAAAAGATAAAAAGCTTATAGTATCTGAGCCAATAAACAATGAGAATAATCTTGATAATAATAGTTCTCAAGACCTAGTTAAACCATTAACTATAGAAGATAAAAATATTGATATAAATAATACTGTAAGTAATAATATCAATACTAACATAAATACTAATATAAATAGTAATATCAATAGTAATTTTAATAATAATATTGTTAATAATATAAATAATCATATTGGTGATAATGTAATTGAGCCAGATATTGTTACGAATAATATAGATCCTATAAATAATGTTAATGATGTTGTAAGTCCTATTATTAAACCTAAAAATAACAATTCAAATAAGGTTGTTAAACCACTTGATGAAGGGTTAATTAATTCTAATATTAATTTGAGTAATAATGATATTGACATTGATAATAGTTTATATAATATGAAGCCTATTACTCCGGATATTAAACCATTTAATTCGGATATAAAAAAGCAAACTGATATTATTAAACCTATAATTACAAGTGATACTCCAGCGCCAATTTTAAAGCCCGCTGTTGAGACTTTAGATTTGCCTATGGATAATAATCATGATAATATTAAACCTGTTGAAATATTAGATATTAAGCCTCCTAGAGAGGATGTTAATAATTCTACTATAGAGACTCTTGATATTAATGATACTGGACCTGATTTTAATATACCAAGTGTCGTTAATTTATCAACAGGAACTGTGGATAAAAATAATAATGGTAATAAATCTGTGGAAAGTTTTTCTCCATTTGATATATTAAAAGAAACTGAACAATATGTTCCTGTAGAGCAAAGTTCTAATTTATCGGGTACTAATGTTAATAAGGATGCAGTTAATAATGTTGATTTAACAATAAATGATATAGATGATGACAATGACAATTACTTTGATGACTTTTATGACTAGTAATTGACAATTTTGAGTTTATTTGTGATAATATAAACATAAGGGATTGGTGAAGAAAATGTTTCAAAATAAAGTTACTTTAACTCCACAAGATATTTTAGAAAAGGAATTTAAAATTGATACAAGAGGATATCGATTAAAAGAAGTAGATCAATTTCTTGATATTATTATTGGTGATTATGAAGCCCTTTTTAAAATAATTAGAGATAATGAAAAAGAAAAAGAAGAGTTAAATGAACAAATAGTTGAACTTAAACAACAAATTCGTAATTTAAAGACTAGTATTGAAATAGCTAAGGGTGCAAGTGATAATGATACTTTAGGGGCTACTAATACAAATCTTGATGTTATGAAACGTCTTGCTCAACTAGAAAAAATAGTATACGGAAAAGATGAATAATATTTTGACAAACGCTATATTCTTGTAATATAGAGGAAAGTCCATGCTCACAAAAGCTGAGATGCTTTTAGTGTTTGTGCTGAAGGAAAAAATAACTTCAGGTAGCTTTTAGCTAACGGCAACGAAAGAGTCTAAGTCTATTGATATGACTTTAGTAGTTATAAAGTGCCATAGTGACGAAGAATCTGGAAACAGAGGAAATGGAACGGGTAAACCCCACAAGTGAGAAACCCAAATATTGGTAGGGGAGCTTTGAGGAGGAAATTGAACCAAATCAGGGACCGGTAACGGTAGATAAATGTTTGTCGCCTTTTTAGGAACAGAACATGGCTTATAAAATATTATTTTGTTTTTTTAAACGAGGTGTTTAAAGTGAAAGAACTTGGTGAATATTTAAGAGAAACTAGGGAAAATAACTATGTTAGTATAGCAGAGGCAGCCGAAGACTTAAAAATTCCTGAGATTACTATTTCTAATATAGAATCTGGAAACACCAGAGCATTTAGAGATATGTATGAATTAAAAGATAAGGTTAAGGAATATGCTAAATACTTAGGGCTTGATCCTGAAAAAGTGGTTGATGAATTTAATGACTTTTTGTTTGAGCATACTTCTAAAATTAGCTTAAAAGATATATTAGAAGCTGAGGAAGAGGAAAAAGCTAAAGAAGAAGCTAAAAAGGTGGCTTCTCCATATACTGCTGCTAAAAAGAAGACTTATATAATAAATAAGAAATATACTAAACAAATTGGTGCTTGTTTAATTCTACTTTTAATATTAATAGCATTATTATTAATTATAAGGGCTATTATGATGCCTAAAGATAATGTTACTAATAGAGAACTTAAGAGTAATTTTATAATAGAGGTGATATAGTTTGAATACTCCAAATAAGTTAACAATTACAAGAATAATACTTAGTATTTTACTTATAATACTATTATTATTTCCTTTTGATAGAATAGGATTGCATTTTCCAAGTTTTTATGTTGGAAGTGTGCTTTTAAATTTAAAATATGTAATTGGTGGAATTATATTTATAATTGCTAGTTTAACTGACTTTTTAGATGGACATATTGCTAGAAAATATGGACTTATTACAAATACAGGAAAGATGCTTGATGCTATAGCTGATAAAGTATTAGTTAATTCTGTTTTAATAATTTTATCTTCTCTTAGATTTATTAATCCGATAATACCAGTTGTTATTGTTTTAAGAGATATAGTTGTTAATGCAATTAAAATGGAAGCTGCATCACGTGGTAGAGTAGTTGCTGCAATCAAATCTGGTAAAATTAAGACTGCTGCTTTAATGATTGGTACAACTCTTATATTCTTTAATAATTTACCATTTGAGCTTATTAATTTAAGGGTTGCTGATTTCTTATTATATTTTGCAGCTATTATGTCTATAATATCAATGGTGCAATATTATACAATGAATAAATCATTAATATTTGATCAGAAGTAAGAAAATCTTACTTTTTTTCTTGCAAAAATATTTGGAAATTGTTATTATGAAGTAGTGAAGACATTATAATTATTGGTAATAAGGGCTATTTAATGGCTCTTTTTATATTTACAAATATTTTAAACAAATGTTCGTAAAAGTATTGATTTTTTAAAAAAAATAGTGTAACATAGAATTATAAAGAAATAGGAGGAAATAGAAATGGCAAAAAGTGAGGTTAATACTGATAAGACACTTGAACAAGTATTAAATGATATTGAAAAACAATTTGGTAAAGGATCAATAATGAAATTAGGGGATAATAGGCATATGGAAATTGATACATCTCCTAGTGGATCTTTGGCTTTGGATATAGCTCTTGGAATAGGAGGATATCCAAAGGGTAGAATAATAGAAATATATGGGCCTGAATCTAGTGGTAAAACTACTTTTGCGTTACATGCTATAGCTGAGGTTCAAAAAAGAGGTGGAAGAGCAGCATTTATTGATGCAGAACATTCATTAGATCCTAATTATGCAAAGAATTTGGGAGTTAATATTAATGAATTGTTATTATCGCAACCTGATACTGGGGAACAAGCATTAGAAATATGTGAGGCATTGGTAAGAAGTAATGCTATTAGTATAATTGTAATAGATTCAGTTGCGGCATTAGTTCCTAAAGCTGAAATAGATGGAGAAATGGGAGATTCACATGTTGGTCTTCAAGCAAGGCTTATGTCACAAGCTTTAAGAAAATTATCTGGTACAATTAATAAGACTAATACTATCGCAATATTTATTAATCAGTTAAGAGAAAAAGTTGGTGTAATGTTTGGAAATCCTGAAACTACTACTGGAGGAAGAGCATTAAAATTCTATTCTTCTATTAGACTTGACGTAAGAAGAAGTGAGGCTTTAAAAATGGGGGATGGTATAGTAGGTAATAGAACTACTATTAAAGTAGTTAAGAATAAAGTTGCGCCACCATTTAAAACTGCTACTGTGGATATTATGTATGGTGAGGGGGTAAGCAAAGAAGGAGAATTGGTTGATTTAGGTGTTCAAGCTAATATTATAGATAAGAGCGGAGCTTGGTTCGCATATAAAGGTGAGAAGCTTGGCCAAGGTAAAGAAAATGTTAAACTTCTTTTAAAAGAAAAGAAGGAACTTGCTGATGAAATTGAGAAGCAAATTAGGGAATATTATAATATATAGAAGTGTCTAATACACTGTAAACTAAAGAACGGTACTTTACACTGTTCTTTTTTCTATGTTTTTTAATAAATATCCTTTAAAATCAAGAAAATATCAAAATCAAAATATTAAAAAATTTAAAAAATAAAAAACTTTGATTTTTAAAAAAACAACTTTTTTACTTTTTTTGTAAAAATGCTTTTTGATTATTTTCCTTGTATATCAAGGAATATCTGTTTTCCCTGGTTTGCAAAAAGTTTGAAAAAAGTGAAAAAAATTAAAGTGTAAATCGAACAAAAAGCAAATTTTTCGACTTTTTTCTTGATTTATAAGGGTTTTAAAAAGTGATGCAAAAAAAAGATAAAAAATGTATTGAAAACTAATTGACTTTGTAAAGAAATAATCTTAAACTTTAGTTATAGAAAGGTAATATTGGAGGTAAAATTATGACAGTATGTGAGGACGTTTTAACTAATTTAAAAGTAGTTAAAAGAAATGGAAAAAAAGTAGATTTTGATGGTACGAAGATTGCTATGGCAATAAAAAAAGGTTTTGATAATATTAATAGACCTGATGACCATGAAAATGTAGAAGAAAGAATTTATAATGAAAAAGATATTCAAAAAGTTTTTCAATCTGTAATTAAAAGAATTGAAAAAGACTATAAAGAAGAAGAAAAAATAAAAATTGAAGATATTCAAGATATGATTGAGGATGAATTAAGTAAAAAAGGATATCAAGATGTATATGAATCTTTTAAAGCTTATCGTGAAAAAAGAGCTCAATCTAGGGAAATGTTCTTCGATGATAAAAAGAAACATAAATTTTTGAAAACAATAGAGGGATTAGGACTTAAATCTTCTGGTGAAGAGGATTTAAAAAGGGAAAACGCAAATGTTGATGGTGATACTGCCATGGGTACTATGCTTCAATATGGTTCAACTATTTCAAAAGAGTTTGCTAAATCTTATTTAATGAAGAAAAAATTTGCTGATGCTCATGAAGATGGTGATATTCATATACATGATATGGACTTTATGCCAATGGGTACAACTACTTGTATGCAAATAGACTTAGAGAAATTATTTAAAAATGGTTTTTCTACAGGTCATGGACATTTAAGAGCACCTAATGACATTATGAGTTATACAGCACTTGCTGCAATTGCTATTCAATCTAATCAAAATGATCAACATGGTGGACAATCAGTTCCTGCTTTTGATTATTATATGGCTCCTGGTGTTTTAAAAACATTTAAGAAACAATTTAAACAAACTCTAGCTGATTTATTAGATTATACTGAATATGGTAAGTTTATTTCATTTAATACAATGATTAAAGATATAGACAAATTACAATCAATTCAATTTGATATTACTGAGTTTGATAAATATGCTAAGGATTCTGATAATATTAAAAAACTATTTACTATGGCGTATGAAAAAGCTGTAAAGAAAACTAATAGAATTACTTATCAAGCAATGGAAGCATTTGTACATAATTTAAATACAATGCATTCAAGAGCTGGAGCTCAAGTACCATTCTCATCAATTAACTTTGGTACCGATACTTCTGTAGAAGGTAGAATGGTTATTGAAAACTATTTAAAAGCAGTAGATGCTGGACTTGGACATAGTGAGACTCCAATATTCCCAATTTCAATTTTTAAGGTAAAAGAAGGAGTTAACTATAATCCAGAAGATCCAAACTACGATTTGTTTAAGTTATCATGCAAGGTATCTGCGAAAAGATTATTCCCTAATTTTTCATTTATAGATGCTCCATTTAATTTAGAGTATTATAAACCAGGTGACTATAGAACTGAAGTAGGATATATGGGATGTCGTACTAGGGTTATGGCTAATGTTGTTGATCCTGATAAAGCTATTACTCCAGGAAGAGGAAATTTATCATTTACATCTATTAACTTACCAAGACTTGGTATCAAACATGGTATGGTAAATGGTAATGAAAAGGCAGATATTGATGGATTCTTTAAGGAATTAGAAGAACTATTAGATTTAGTAAAAGATCAGTTATTAGAAAGATTTGATATTCAATGTAGTAAACATGTTTATAATTTCCCATTCTTACTTGGTCAAGGTATTTGGATTGATTCAGATAAATTAAAACCAGGAGATAGATTAAGAAGAGTATTAAAGCATGGAACTTTATCTATAGGATTTATAGGACTTGCAGAGTGCTTGAAAGCATTAACAGGTAAACATCATGGAGAAAGTGAAAAATCACAAGAATTAGGACTTAAAATCATTGGATTTATGAGAAAAAAATGTGATGAATACTCTAAACAATATAATTTGAACTTTACTTGTCTTGCTACTCCAGCAGAAGGATTATCTGGTAGATTTGTAAGAATAGATAGAGCAATATATGGAAAAATTAAAGGTGTTACTGATAGGGATTACTATACTAATTCATTCCATGTTCCAGTTTATTATAATATAACTGTGGATAGAAAAATTAAACTAGAAGCCCCATATCATGCGTTGACTAATGCTGGACATATTTCTTATATTGAACTTGATGGTGATCCAAGCGAAAACTTAGATGCATTTGAAAAAGTTGTTCGTATAATGAAAGAATCTGGAATTGGTTATGGAGCTATCAACCATCCTGTTGATAGAGATCCTGTATGTGGATATGTTGGTGTTATAAAAGATGTTTGCCCTCGTTGTGGTAGAAGAGAGGGTGAAGCTGTAAGCTTAGAGAAAATAACTACATTAAATTGTGGATGCAAATAGAAGGGAGAGGTAATTATGAAAAAAGATGCAGAAATGAAACAAGAAAATGTAAAAACAGTAGGTACTGGGGTAGGATTTGAACGTATAAGAAGAATCACTGGATATTTGGTAGGTACTGTTGATCGTTTCAATAATGGTAAACGTGCTGAAGAACATGACCGTGTAAAACATACTTTATCTAGTGCTTCTTAAGATATAATATGAAAATTAGATTAGCTAGTGATTTACAAACTGGAAGTATTGTTGATGGAGAGGGATTAAGAGCTGTTATATGGACACAAGGTTGTATTCATAATTGTTATGGTTGTCATAATCCTTCTACTCATTCAAAAGATGGCGGTTTTCTTACTGATACAGAGGTAATAAATCATGAATTAGATTCCTTAACTTTGGAAGATGGAATAACTTTCTCAGGAGGGGATCCAATGATGCAGATAGATGCTTGTTTGGATATTGCTAGACATGCCAATAAATTAGGTTTAAATATTTGGTGTTATACAGGTTATACGTTTGAACAGTTACTTAAAATGAGTGAGATTAAACCTTCTTTAAAAGAGTTTATGTCTTTCATAGATGTACTTGTGGATGGTAAGTTTGTTTTGAGCCAAAGAAGTCTTAATTTAAAATTTAGGGGTTCTAGGAATCAAAGACTTATTGATTGTAAGAAAAGTATTAAAGAGGGTAGAGCTATTGTTATTGACAGACTTATGGAAGAAGATAGCAATGAGGTAATAAAAAAAATAGAAGAAGAAATCTTCATATAAAGAAAAGCAAGAAATTAATTTTTCTTGCTTTCTTCAATTTCAATTTTGGTTGATAATTCATCTTCTAATAACTTTGGATTTTCTAATATATATTTTAATAATCTAATTGATTTTGCAAAGTATATACCATCAGCTATTCTTTCATCTAATGTAAATGATATATCTACATATTTTCTTTTTTTAACTTTCCCTTGTTTATCAAGTACATTTTTTTCTTTTATAACTCCTATTGTTGATACTACTGAGTTTGTACCATAATTATTTAAGTGGTGGTAACAACAATTTGCTTTAATGCTACCAAGATTTGATAATAATACAGTTGAATAATTGGGATCAGTATCTGAAATTGATTTTGGAACAAGTCCGTAATAATCTAATTTTCTAAATATCCACATAATAATATTTATTATACATCTTGGCCACATAGTTACAAGGGATAATGTATTGTTTAATTCATTACTATTTTCTTTTCTAGTTTTTTGCACACTTGTTAGAATTTTATTTGATATATCAAATAAGTTCATATTGTAGTTTGTTTTTAATATAATTAATCTTTCTTCTGCATTATCTTCTAATTTGTTTTTAGCAACAAAACTAATTGAAATATAATTTCTATCATAAAATCTTTTGCCCGCTACAAATCTATTAAGTAGTGGTCTATTGTATATTGTTTTAGCTATTGCAGTTACTACTGCGTGAAATAAAGTTATTTTTTGCTCACTATTTTTATTTAATTTGTCTAAGTATTTTAAAAGGTCAGTAACATCAATTGTTTCATATGAATATACTTCAGCATTACACCTGTTCTCCATTAAATGAGGCATTATTTTGTGAACTGCATCTAAATTTGTTACTCTCATACCATCTTTTCTCATAATACACTTCCTAACATTATAAATTTTATCATGTATTTTAAAACAAATAAAGAAAATTCTAAAAATGTAAAAATTATGTTGTGTTTTATCTCTTTTAATGTAAAATTATAAGTGGTGATGTTAATGAAGAGATTTAATATGGTTAATGAAGATTTTATCTGTGAAAATTGTGGGAAGAAAGTTGGAAAATCTAGTTATACTGCTAGAGATCATTGTCCATATTGCTTGTATTCTAAACACGTTGATATTAATCCAGGGGATAGGGAAAACGAATGTCATGGACTTTTAGAACCAATTGCGGTAGAAAAATATAGAGATACTTATAAGATTATTTATAAATGTCAAAAATGTGGTGAAATTCATAAAAATATTTTACATAAAGATGATGATTTTACTAAAATTGTTGAATTATCTGTGATAAAGTAATATTTTTGGTTGTTATTGAAAAAGAAATTTTGTATAATAATACTATTAGGAGTTTAGAATGGATGATTTAAACAAGAGAATAATTAATTTAGAGATAAAAACTAAGATATTAGAGAGTGACAAGACTTGGGAAAAATCAATTTTAAAAAGAATAATAGAATTAGCTTTTATTTATATAACATTTTTTTTATTCTTATTAATTATAAAACGAGCTAATAAATTAATTGCTTGTTTAATTCCTATGCTTAGTTATATTATATATTTATTTTTACTTAATTTAGTGAAGAAAATTTGGATAAAAAAATTTAAAAGTGGTGATAAATAATGAAAAAGGGCTCAATGATTATAATAATAATAGTTTTTTTATTTTCTATATTTATGGGGTATAGATATTTTGAGGATAAAAAGGAAACTACAAGTAAAGATGCGGTTACTTTTAAGAAGGAATATGAGGCATTGAACAATAGGGTTAATCCTAATAATAATAAATTATATCCTGAAGTTAGTATTTCAAATGATAATCCTGTTAAGTATTCTAGTTATGATGAAATATTTGAAGTATTAAAAAGTGGGACAGGGGTTATATATTTAGGATTTCCTGAATGTCCGTGGGCTCGTAATTTAGTTCCTGTTATGTTGTCGGCAGCAAAAGAAGTTGAAATTGATACTATTTATTATTTAAATATAAAAGATGATAGAGATGTATTAATGCTTAATGAGAATGGTGATATAGTTACTGAAAAAGATGGAAATAAAAAATATTTTGAATTGGTAGAGAAACTTGATAGTATATTAGATGATTATATATTAACTGATAATGATGGTAAAAGTGTTTCTACAGGAAAAAAAAGAATCTATACTCCTTTACTTATTTTTGTTAAGAATGGTAAAATAATTGCACATCATACCGATACTGTTGATAGTCAAACGGATCCTTATGTAGCACTTAATGATAGACAAAGCGAAGAGTTATTATTAAAACTTATTAATTATATGTCAAAAATTAGTGCTAGCGTTTGTGATGAGTCTTGTTAGTCTTTAAAAGGTTATTTAACGTTAACCTTTTTTTCTTTTAATTAAAATTCTTATTTTTAGGTATATGCCTAGATTAGTATTAGATAAGTGCATAGATTATAGTGAATATTTTTGAAAGTAGGAACTAAAATATGTTAAGTTTAGAAAATACTAGAATAGGACAAAAAGTCCGTGTAAAAAAAGTTATTAGTAATAGTTCAATAAAAAGAAGATTGTTGGACATAGGCCTAACTCCAGGTACTATAATTGAAAGAGTGCTTGAAAATTTCAGCGGTAATTTGTCTGCATATATGATTCGTGGTGCACTTATTGCGATTAGAAACGAAGATGCTAGTGAAATAGTAGTTGAGGCGATATAATGAAAGATAATAATCGTATTATTGCTTTAGCGGGTAATCCTAATGTTGGAAAATCTACTGTTTTTAATGCTTTAACTGGGCTTCATCAACATACTGGTAATTGGCCTGGAAAAACAGTAAGTAATGCATCAGGTTATTTTAATTTTAATAATTTGACTTATAAGATTTATGATTTACCAGGTATTTATTCTATTTTAGCACATTCGGAGGAAGAATTTGTTGCTAGAGACTTCATTTGTTTTGGGGGTAGTGATGTTGTTGTAATAGTGTGTGATGCTGGATGTCTTATGAGAAATTTAAATCTTGTTTTACAAGTATGTGAAATAACGGATAAGGTTGTAGTTTGTGTTAATTTACTTGATGAGGCTAAAAAGAAAAAAATTGATGTTGATTTGAATAAATTATCAGATCTTCTTGGAGTTAGAGTGGTAGGAACAAGTGCTAGAAGTAATGTTGGACTTGATGAATTGCTATCTAATATAGATTTAACTTTTGGTGAGAGTAGGAAAAGTAAAAAGGTTAGATATAATCAATATGTTGAAGATGCGATTAAGGTTATTTCAGATGCAATTATATTGGATGATAGTAGTATCAATAAAAGATGGGTTGCGTTAAACTTACTTAGGGATGATGAGTTACTTAGAGATAAAATAGAGAAAGAACTTATGATAGATTTAAGTGATGAAAAAATAGATAACTCTATTAAACAAGCTAGGACACTTTTGTTAGATGGTGATATAACTATTAATGAAATAGATGATGTTTTAACTGAATCAATAAATAATGAGGCCTCATTAATTTCTAGTAAGGTTGTTTCATATTTGAATGAGGATTATGACAAGAAAGATAGAAGGTTAGATAAAATTCTTACAAAGAAATCAACAGGTATTCCTATTATGATTATATTATTTGCATTTATATTTTGGCTTACAATTACTGGTAGTAATTATCCCTCTATGCTTTTACAAAGTGTATTATTTAAATTTGAAAATGTATTATTTAATTTCTTTTCTTATTTACATATACCTAATTTTGTTAATGAAGCATTAACTCATGGAGTATATAGGGTGTTGGCTTGGGTTGTTTCTGTAATGTTGCCACCTATGGCACTGTTTTTTCCACTATTTACTATTTTAGAGGATATTGGATATTTACCTAGAATAGCATTTAATGTAGATGGAATATTCAAAAAATGTAAGACTTGTGGAAAACAGGCACTTACTATGGCAATGGGATTTGGCTGTAATGCAGTTGGTGTTTCTGGCTGTAGAATAATTGATTCACCTAGAGAAAGATTAATTGCTATATTAACAAATTCTTTTGTTCCATGTAATGGAAGATTTCCTATACTTATTTCTATTATTACCATGTTCTTGGTTGGGGTAGAGGGTGGATTTTGGAATTCATTGCTTGGTGTTTTAATTCTTATGATGGTAATAGGCTTTGGAATATTTATGACATTTGTTACCTCAAGTGTTCTTTCAAAAACACTATTAAAAGGAGTTCCTTCGTCATTTACACTTGAGTTACCTCCATATAGAAGACCTCAATATGGAAAGGTTATAGTAAGATCTATTTTTGATAGAACTTTGTTTGTTCTCGGAAGAGCAATCACAGTCGCAATACCAGCAGGACTTGTTATATGGTGCCTTGCAAATATTAATATTAATGGAGGTAGTTTACTTTCAATTTTATCAAATGTATTAGATCCACTTGGAAAATTGCTTGGAATGGATGGTGTAATATTACTTGCATTTATTCTTGCATTCCCTGCTAATGAAATAGTGATACCAATTATTATAATGAGTTATATGTCAACAGGTAATTTAGTTGATATAAGTAATTTAAGTACTTTAAGAGAAGTTTTAGTAAGTAATGGATGGACTTGGGTTACTGCGATATCTGTTATGTTATTTTCGTTAATGCACTGGCCTTGTTCTACAACTTGTTTAACGGTCAAAAAAGAGACTTCTTCTATTAAATGGACTATACTTTCTATAGTCATTCCTACATTTTGTGGAGTAGTTATTTGCCTTATATTTAATGCTTTAGTACATATCTTTGTATAAGTATAATAAAAATATCAAAAAAAACTTGATATTTTTTCTTTTACTTGTTAAAATAGAGAAGTAATTTGGAAATGGCGGAATTGGTGAAGTGGTTAACACGCCAGATTGTGGCTCTGGTATGCATGGGTTCGATCCCCATATTTCGCCCCATATATGAATTGACCTTGATTTTTCAAGGTTTTGTTTTTTTGTGTACCATCTTGGTACTTTTTTATTTTGTATCCAATTTAGTTGCATAATAAAAAGGATATGGATAACTCAAATGTAGTATATATAGAATGAACTTTAACAATGAATGAATATAAAAGCTTTTAGGGGTTTATTTGTAAAAAAACAGAAGATTCTTATTCTTCTGTTTTAATATACTTATAGTAATTGTTTTCTAATATTAATCGTGATGCATTAAATTTATTTTTTACAATTTCATTTATTTCATCTATATATTTTTGTTTTTCTTCTAAATTAATATACTCTGTGAATTTACCTTTAATAGCGTCATATTTACCGTATTTAGTAATCCAACTTCTATCATTAAATATTACTAATCCTTCACTATTTGATAATATATCTGTTCCCATTAATAATCTTGAGTCATATTCTACTCCTAATAAATTTAAAACGGTTGGTAATATATCAAGACTTGATGCATATTTATCTATTTTTATAGGTGTTTTGATTTGTGAATTCCATATTATAAGATTGTTTTTATGTATATCAAATTTTTCATCGTTTATATAGGTTGCACGTTCTTTCATTTCATTAATTGTAAGACCATATGGATAGTGATCGGCACTTATTACTATTACTGTATCATCTAGTTTACCTTTTTCTTTTAAGTTATTTATCAGTGATTCTAGTGCTTTATCTAATTCTATATTAGTTGCTAGATATGCTTGTATTGCTTCTGAATATTTTAAGTTTTTAACTTTGTCTCTATTTTTAGTTGCCATCATATTTCCATTATATGTATAGTTTAGATGTCCACTTATACTCATATAGTATGCTAGAAACTTTTCATTTTCTATGTAATCATCAATAGTTGCATTAATCATTTCTAAATCACTTTGAGGCCATATTTTACAATTTATTTTCTTTTCTAAACCATTTCCACATCCTACATATTTATAACCCATATTTGGGTGAGAAAGGTTTCTTTTATAATAGTTATATCTTCCATTGTGATAAGCATTTGCACTATAGCCATAATCTTTTAAGATGTTTCCATATACAAATGGTAATGATATTTTACTTGATTTTTGAAAACTCCATACTCCTTCTTTTGGAAGTAATGAAGTAAGGGAAACATATTCTCCATCTGAAGTGCTTACATAAAATATTGGAGTATAAAAATTAGAAAAGCTAAATCCTTCAGTATACATTTTATATAGAGTAGGGGTTAATTCTTTATCTATTGCGATAGGTGAGAATGCCTCAGCAGTTATTACTATTAGGTTTTTATCTTTAAACATTCCACTATATTTATTTTTTTCTGTTGGAGTCACGCTTTTAAAATATTTATGTAAGCTACGTATTTTATCATTATCTTCTTCTTCAATTAATTTATCAAAGTCTATATTTAAAATGTTGTATTCCTTTTTATTTTCTGATTTATTAACTTCTTCAATTTCTTTATCTTCTAACATTATTTTGTCAGTAAAACCAAATATAGCTCTTTTTAAGTCTAATCTCATTGTTGTTAGTAATCCTAGTTTTTGAGTAGAAATTGTTGGTGCATGAGTATTATAATACAAGTCTTTTGCATTGTAGTTTTTATCTTTATCTGTATTTAATACTAGTATTGATAAGAGTAGGCTAATAGGAATTATTCCAATTAGAATTAAAAGTTCTTTCTTTGTATATTTTTTAAAACTTATATTAAGTCCTAGTACGATAAAAAAGAATAGTGGAAATAGTAAAAATATAATGTATTCCGTGTTATGCAGCATTATTTTTCCGATTGCACTCATGAATCCAAATACTTGGGCACCATTTATTAATGAGTATATAGAAAATATTGATTGATAGAATCTATAATGAATTAATTGTGCAATAAATATTAATGTGATTACTGAATTTATAACTATATTTGATATTTTGTTTACTGATTCATTTAGAAATCCAGTTATTAATGATATTATTGTTCCTGTTAGGATACTAAATAATAATATGTAGAAAAAATAGTATGTTATTTTATTAAATAGCGCTATGTTAAAGACTATTTCTATTAGAAAAATATATAATATATTTAATAAATATCTTTTGTAGTTCATTTTATCACCTTCATAGTTTATTATATAATAGTAGAAGTTAAAATATCAATAAATGGGTTATTAAAAATTATAGTTTTATGTTATAATTTTGTAGAGGTAAGTTATGAAGAAGAATTATAAATTATTTTTGACAATTGCATCTTTAGTTATATATCAATCGCTTTTATATTTAATTAGTAAGTTAACACCAATTAAGACAACTATTTTAACAAGTACTATTGATTCTTTGATTCCTTTTATACCATATTTTATATACTTTTATATATTTTGGTGTGTAATGCTTTTTATTGTACCATATTTACTATATAAAAGTGATGAAGAGTTTTTTAAACGGTATTTTGTTTCAACCTTTATTTCTATAACTATTGCGGGACTTATTTATATTTTTTTCCCAACTTCAATAATTAGGGCAAGTATTAATGGTAGTGGAATTACTAATTTTATTGTTAAGTTTATTTATTTAATTGATACACCTGTTATGAATTGTTTTCCTAGTATGCATTGTATTATTTCATTTTTATTTATGTTTTCAGTTATAGGATGTAGGAATTTAAGCAATAAATATAAGTGGGTAATATCTATTTTATCTTGTTTAATAATTATATCAACACTTTTAGTTAAACAACATGTTATAGTTGATGTTATATCTGGTTTTATTATTTCTAGTTTTGTATATTTTATTGTATGTAAAACTAAAATATGGACTTTTTAAAACTAAAAGATTTATAAAAAAACGCTGATCATTTGACCAGCGTTTTTAGTGTTTTATTTAGATAATGCTTCGCAGATTAAATCGCTTATTTCACTTGGATTATCAAGTGTTAAGCCTTCAATTAGTTTTGCTTGTGCATATAATATCTTTGTATATTTTTCTATTTCCTCAGGATTTGTTTTATACAATTCTTTTATTTTTTTGGCAATAGGGTGACTAGCATTTATTGATAATACAGTTGATGCTTTTACTTTTTCATTAGTAGGCATTGAATTTAATACTTTTTCCATACCAGTTGAAATAGCACCTTCAGAAGTTAAACATACTGGATGTTTTTTTAATGAATTTGTAAATTTTACGCTTGTTACTTTCTCTTTTAAGACTTCTTTCATTTTATCTAGTAAATCTTTACTTTCGGTATTTAATTTTTCTACTTCTTTTTTCTCTTCTTCATTTTCTAGATTAACCTCGGATGAGGCAACATTTACAAATTTTTTATTATCATAATTTTGTAGTACTTGTACAACAAATTCATCTGCATAATCAGTAAGATATAGTATTTCATATCCTTTTTCTTTTACTTCTTCTACTTGTGGCATTAAGTCTATTTTATCTGTACTTTCACCAACTGCATAATATATAACATCTTGTTTGTCTTTTAGGTTCTTAATATATTCTTTAAATGTAACTAGATGTTTTTCTTTTGAAGAGTAGAATAGTAATAAATCTTGTAATTCGTCTTTTGCCATACCAAATGTATTATAGATTCCCATTTTTATGTTAACGCCAAACTCTTTAAAGAATTTTTCATATTTTTCTCTATCATTTTTAAGCATTTCACTTAAATCTTTTGCGATTTTCTTTTCTATACTTTTAGCTATTGTTTTAAGTTGTTTGTCTTGTTGTAAGATTTCTCTTGAAATATTAAGTGATAAATCTTCACTATCAACTAAACCTTTTACAAACCCAAAATATTCTGGTAGTAAATCTTCACATTTATCCATTATTAGGACACCATTTGAATATAATTCTAGGCCTCTTTTATATTCTTTTGAGTATAAATCAAATGGGGCATGTGATGGTATAAATAATAAGGAAGTAAAGTTTGTTGTTCCTTCTGCTTTGTATCTTATTACTTCAAGTGGTTGGGAATAATCATAGTAAGTTGATGAATAAAAATTGTTATATTCTTCCTCTTTAACCTCTTTTTTATCTCTTTTCCAAATTGGTGTCATATTGTTTAATGTTTCTATTTCTTTATGCTCTTCATATTCATTTTTTTCTTTATCTTTTAAATGTTTATGAGTCATTTCCATTTTAATTGGATATTTTATATAGTTTGAATATTTTTTAATAAGTTCTTGTATTTTGTCTTGTTCAAGGTATTTACTATATTTAAAATCATCATTATCTTCTTTTAATGTTATTACTATATCTGTACCATTTGTCTTTTTAGTATCTTCTTCTATTGTATATCCATCTTCACCAGTTGATGTCCATACATAACTTGTATCATTATCATAAGTCTTACTATGAACTTCTACTTTGTTGGCAACCATAAATACTGAATAAAATCCAACTCCAAATTGTCCAATTATATTTAAATCCTTGTCTTTATTTTCGCTTTTGAATAGATTAGAACCACTCTCAGCAATAGTACCTAGGTTATTATCTAGTTCATCTTTTGACATACCACAACCATTATCACTTATGGTTATAGTTCTTTTTTCTTTATCTAGGCTAAGATTTATTGATAATTCATCTTTTTTAACCTTTATCTTTTTATCTGTTAGAGATCTAAATGCTATTTTATCAATTGCATCACTTGCGTTTGATATCAACTCTCTTAAAAAGATATCTTTATTTGTATATATTGAATTAATCATTAAGTCTAATAACTTTTTTGATTCTGCTTTAAATTGTTTTTTCTTCATTATAATTCCTCCTTGTATACATATTTAATTATAATACTATTTTTAGCAAAGTCAATATATGAGTGCCAAAAAATATGCAAAAAAAATATATGTTAAAACATATATAATTTCTATTTTGAATTTTCTGTTTCTAGCTTAAAACTGTATTCAACTTTATTTTCTGGATTTAATTTATTGTATGTTTCTTTATCAACCCATTGCATAAAAAAGCATATTTCCTTATTTGTAGCATCTTTATCTTTACACATTCTTACATTTATATATCCATCACTAAATATTCCGTCTTTTTCATTTTTTGTTTTTGCTTTATCTATTGCATCTAATGTTTCTGCATCAGAGTATCTCCAATCTAGCTTAAAACCATTTTTTTCTAGAGTGGTAATATAACTTCTAAATTCTTCATAAGTAATTTGTCCTTCTGAATAAAATATTCCGTTTACATCATTATCAGTACTTTTTGTAAAAGTTATATCAGGTTTTAATGATTCATCTAAAGTCCATTTTGCTTTTAGTTTATTTTCTTTTATAGGAGTATTACATGCAGTTAGGATAAATATGATAGTTATTAGTATCAAAAAGTTTTTTTTCATTTTAAACACCTCGTATTAAAGATATTTTAACATAGTAATTTCTAAAAATAAATATATTTAAGTTAAATTATGTGTTAGAATTATATTGGAGGTAAAGTATGGAAAAGATGATAGAAAAATTTTTAGAAGGTTTAGCTGATTTTTCTGTAAAATTAGTTGTATCTATATTAATTATAATTATAGGTTTTAAGGTTATTCAATGTATTGTTGGGTTTATTAAAAAAGGAAAAGGATTTAACAAACTAGAGAAGAGTTCTCAAACATTCATTGCAAGTATTATAACTGTTGTTTTAAAGGCATTAGTAATAATAAGTGCAGTTACTAATATTGGTGTTCCAATGACATCTATAATTGCGGTTATTGGTTCTGCTGGATTAGCTCTTGGTCTTGCGTTACAAGGTGGACTTAGTAATATTGCGGGTGGCGTAATGATAATGTTATTTAAGCCATTTAAAGTAGGAGATTTTATAGAGACTAATTCTGAGAATGGTACAGTTAAGGAAATAAATATATTTCACACAGTTTTAAATACAGTTGATGATAGAATTATCGTTATTCCTAATGGTGGTTTATCAAACTCAGTAGTAGTTAATTACTCATCTATGAAAACTAGAAAATTAGATTTAAAATTTTCAGTTGGATATAACTCTGATATAGATAAAGTTAAAACTGTATTAAAAAATGTTGCACTAAATAATCAATATTTAATTAAAAATAGAGAAAAAGATATTTATATTGTTCTAAGTGAACATGCTGATAATGCTTTAATATTTACATTTAGAATGCCAGTTAATACTATAAATTATTGGGATGCTAGATTTGAGGTATTAGAACAGGTTAAGAAAGCTTTTGATGAAGAAGGCATTTCAATACCTTATCCACAATTGGATGTTCATTTAGATAAATAAGTGTAAAGAGTATTGAATACTCTTTTTTTCTTTGTAAAATTGATATATAATTTATATATAAGATAAGGAGAAATTTATGAATAGAGTACTTAATGATGAAATGTTACACAAGATGGATGAATATTTTAGAGCGGCAAATTATTTGTCAGTTGGGCAATTGTATTTGCTTGATAATCCATTATTGAAGCGAAAACTTAGTTTTGATGATATTAAACATACTATAGTTGGACACTGGGGTACTGTGCCTGGTCAAAATTTTATTTATCTTCATTTAAATAGAATTATTAAAGAGTATGATTTAAATATGATTTATATTTCAGGACCTGGTCATGGTGGAAATGCGATGATTTCTAATACTTATTTGGAGGGTACTTATAGTGAAGTTTATCCAAATATTACTGAAGATGAAGAAGGAATGAAAAAATTGTTTAAGCAATTTAGTTTTCCTGGTGGAGTATCTTCTCATGTTGCACCTGAAGTACCTGGGTCTATTAATGAGGGTGGTGAATTAGGTTATAGTTTATCTCATGCTTTTGGGGCAGTTTTGGATAATCCTAGTTTAATTGCGGCTTGTGTTGTTGGGGATGGCGAAGCTGAAACAGGTCCTCTTGCTACTTCTTGGAGAGTAAATAAGTTTTTAAATCCAGCTACTGATGGAGTGGTTTTACCTATTCTACATTTAAATGGTTATAAAATTGCTAATCCGACTGTGCTTGCGAGAGTTGATAAAAAGGAATTAAACGATTATTTTAAAGGATTAGGATGGCATCCATATTATGTTGAAGGTGATGATCCAATTCAAATGCATGAAATTATGGCTGAAGTTTTAGAACTTGTTATTAAAGAGATTAAAGATATAAAATCTTCTTATAAGGATATGAATTATGAAAATATTAAATGGCCTATGATAGTATTTAGAACCCCTAAAGGATGGACTGGTCCTAAAGAATTTGATCGTAAGAAGATTGAAGGAACATTTAGGGCACATCAGGTTCCAATTCCTATAGATAGAGATAATATTGAAACTTTAAATTTGTTGGAAGCTTGGTTAAAAAGTTATCACCCAGAAGAATTATTTGATGAATCTGGAAAATTAAGAAGAGATCTTAAGAGTCTTGCTCCTGTAGGAAATAGAAGGATGGGAGCTAACCCTAATGCTAATGGTGGGTTGCTTTTAAAAGATTTAAGGTTACCTGATTTTAGAAATTATGCTGTTGTAGTTAATGCACCAGGTACAGTTATAAAACAAGATATGATGGAACTTGGAAAATATGTAAGAGACGTATTTAAATTAAATAAAGAAAGCAAAAATTTTAGAGTTTTTGGTCCAGATGAGGCTTTATCAAATAGACTTAATTTTATGTTTGATGAAGAAAAAAGAAGTTGGGATGCTATTACATATGTTGATGATGAATATTTGTCACATGAGGGTAGAATAATGGATTCTTATTTATCTGAACATTTTTGTGAGGGAGCACTTGAAGGATATTTATTAACTGGAAGACATGGATTTATGCATTGCTATGAAGCATTTATTAGAATTGTTGATTCAATGACTAGTCAACATGCTAAGTGGCTTAAGGTTACTAAAGATCTTGATTGGAGAAGTGACATTTCATCACTTAATTATATTTTGACATCTCATGTATGGCAACAAGATCATAATGGATTTACACATCAAGATCCAGGTTTTTTAAATCATTTAGTTACTAAAAAAGCTGATATAGTTAGAATGTATTTGCCACCTGATGCAAATTGTTTATTATCTTGTTTTGACCATTGTATCAAAACTAAGAATTATATAAATGTTATAGTGGCTTCTAAACACCCTAGACCACAGTGGTTAACTATGGAAGAGGCCATTAAACATTGTGAAAAAGGTGTTGGTATATGGAATTTTGCTAGTAACGATCAAAATGGTGAACCTGATATTGTTTTAGCTTGTTGTGGAGATACACCTACGCTTGAGGTGTTAGCTGCTACTTCTATTTTAAGAAATGCTTTTAAAGATTTAAAAATTAGGGTAGTAAATGTAGTTGATTTAATGAGATTACAACCTGATTTTCAGCATCCTCATGGTTTGAGTGATCAAGATTACAACGCAATTTTTACTAAAGATAAACCAATTATATTTGCCTTCCATGGATACCCTTCATTAATTCATCAATTAATTTATAAAAGGGAGAACAAAGATATTCATGTTCATGGATATAAAGAAGAAGGTACAATTACAACACCTTTTGATATGAGGGTTCAAAATGAAATAGATAGATATCATATTGTTATTGATGCTCTTAAATATTTACCACAACTTGGTAATAGTTCTTCAAGGCTTATTGAATGGTGCAAAGATAAATTAATTGAACATAATGAATATATAAGAGAATATGGACAAGATCTAGAAGAAGTTAGAAATTGGACATGGGAAGACTCAATGAAAGAAATAGACAAATAGTCTATTTTTTTTTAGGAAAAAATTGTTTTATAGATAATAATTCTTATATGGATATTATTGTTAATGGTTGTAAATTAGATAATGAACAAGAAAAAATAGTTTTAGATGATGGTAAAAATCTTTTGGTTGTTGCGGGTGCGGGTAGTGGAAAAAGTCTAACCATTGTTGGTAAGGTTAAATATTTGGTTAATTCTATTGGTATAGATCCAAGTAGGATTTTATGTATTTCTTTTACTAATGCATCGGTTTTAAGTCTTAAGGAAAAAATAGGCATGAATGTTGATGTTATGACATTTCATAAGTTAGCACTTTCTATTTTTGAACTTAATAATATTAGATTTAATGTATGTCCTTCTTCTTACTTAGAATATATTACTCATGAGTTTTTCTTTGGAGTTATATTTGAAAATGAATTTTTAATTAAGAAGGTGCTTTCATATTTTAAGATACGATTTTATTTTAATACAGAGATAAGGTATAGAAAGTTTTTAAAGGACAATTATGATAAAATCATTTCATTTGAAAGACTTGTTGTTAAATTTATAAGGTTATTTAAAACCAATAATTATAGTTTGAATTCATTTATTGAATTTAGAAAGTGTTCTCATTTTAGAAAAGAAAATTTGTTTTTGTCGATAGCATTAAATGCATATTTGGTTTATATGAATGAACTTAATAGTAATTGCTCTATTGATTTTGATGATATGATAACAGCATCTTCTAAGATAGTATCTAATGGTGGTGCAGTAAGAGATTATGATTTTATTATAATTGATGAATATCAAGATACTTCTTATATAAGGTATTTACTTATTAAAAATATTTTAAATAGGACTGGTGCTAGATTTATGGCAGTTGGAGATGATTTTCAATCAATATATAGATTTAGTGGTTGTACTTTGGATTTGTTTGTTAATTTTAATAAATATTTTAGTGATGCTAATATACTTAAAATACAGAGTACTTATCGTAATAGTAGGGAACTAATTAGTGTTGCTGGGAGATTTATTATGAAGAATAAAATGCAAATAAGAAAGGAAATGAATTCATCTATATCTAATCCTAAACCAATTAAATTATGTTATATCCCTATAAAAAATCTTCTTGATACTTTAGATGGCAATATAATGATTTTAGGTAGAACTAATAATGATATTTATGATTATATTGACGAAGATTTAACTAAAGTAGGTGATAATATTTTTTATAATAAAAGGCCTGAACTTACAATTACATATTTAACTATACATCGCTCTAAAGGGTTAGAATCAAATAATGTGATATTACTTAATGTCGTTGATTCTTTAATGGGTATTCCTAACACCATTGCAGATGATCGGGTTTTAAGATTTGTATCACGTAGTGGAGAATATTTATATGATGAAGAAAGAAGACTTTTTTATGTAGCTATTACTAGAACGCGTAATAATGTTTATTTAATGACAAAAAAATTTCATGAATCTATGTTTATCCATGAAATTGTTAAGTCTGATTTTAATTATATTGAAGTAATTAAGTAGATTAATATCCTTTTTCTTTATAAAAGTCATATAGTTCTTTAAATCTATTAAAGTGTACTACTTCTCTTTGTCTTAACCATAATAATGGTCCAACTACATCAGGGTCATTTGTTAAATCTATTAGATTTTCATAAACAGCTCTTGCTTTTTGTTCGGCAGCCATATCTTCTGATAAATCGGCTAGTGGATCACCTGTTGCTGCAAAATAGGTGACTGTAAAAGGCACACCATTTGAGTCGGTTGGATAAAGTGCTCGATTATGTTCAGCATAATTAGTATCTAATCCTGCTTCTTTTAATTCTTCAAGAGTAGCATCTTTTGTTAGTTGGTAAATCATTGTTGAAATCATCTCTATGTGAGCTAATTCCTCAGTACCTATATCAGTTAAAAGAGCTTTCCCTCTATTGTCTGGCATTGTATATCGTTGATTTAGATAACGTAGTGCAGCAGCCATTTCTCCATTAGCGCCACCATATTGTGTTACTAAATATTTAGCCATTCTTAAATCTTTTTTCTTTATATCAACTGGATATTGTAGTTTCTTTTGATAAACCCACATTATAGACCCCTCCTGTCCCAAGGCCAAACTTCTTCTTCCCATCCAAATGGAATTTGGTTTAAGGAATCACTATTTACAAGTAAGCTACCATATTTATTTTGGTATTCTCTTAACAGGTTATTATAGTTTATTCTTGCCTTATTATATTCGTTCATCATGTTATTATCGTTTGGATAAACATCTAAATAAAGGTTAGCTTCATGCATTGCAAACTGCATTTGATTTAGATTAAGAAGTGCTTCTTCTTCCTCTGATTTTGGTAATAATTTCGCAGGTTGATAGTCTTTATATTCTTCATATAAATTTTTAAATAAGTTTCCTTTTATATAACCTTCATATGGACCATATAATGTGTTATTTGATTGTTGAGTTTGATTATTTTGCATCATATTTTGAGGGAAATTTAAATTGTTTATAAACTCATCATAATCCATTCGGTCATAATTATTAGGATAATAATTGTAGTTATTTCTCATTTGATTAATCCTCCTAGTTTAATGTATGAATATACTAGCCTAGCGTATGGGGGAATGTCCCTGCTTTTATGATTTTTAATTGACATTATGAGTAAAAAATTTTACAATATATATAGATGTTAAGATTTTAAGTTTAATTTAACATAAATAGAAAATGGAGGTAGGGTTTATGCAAATATTAGTCTCCATTTTGTTAGTCGTAATTGGATTATCAACAGGTGTTGCAGCTAGTATAGTTTTTAATAATGCAAAAGAAAATAATGCAAGTAAAAAGGCAGAAGACATAATTGAAAAAGCAAAAAAAGATGCTGAGAAAGCTAAGAGAGAATCTTTATTTGAAGCAAAAGAAGAAACTCATAGATTGAAATTAGATGCTGAAAAAGAGATTAAGGAAAAAAAATTAGAATTAAAACAATCAGAAGATCGTCTTATTCAAAGAGAAAATAGTATAGATAAACGTGATGAATTATTTCAAAAAAGAGAACTTTCTCTTGATGAGAGAGAGGCAAAAATTGTAGAAAAACAAAAAAATATCCAAGACGAACAAGCAAAAGTGGAAGAAATCAAACAAGAACAACTAGATTTATTAACAAAAATATCAGGTTTTAGTAGAGAAAAAGCAAAAGACTTGGTAATGAAAAAAGTAGAAGAACAAATATCTAAAGAGATTACTGCTTATATTAAAGAAAGAGAAAATGAAGCTAAACTAGATGCTGATAAAAAAGCAAAAGAGTTAATTGTTGGTTCAATGCAAAGATATGCGGCAGATTTAGCTAATGAACAAACTGTAACAGTAGTTACACTACCTAATGATGAAGTAAAGGGTAGAATAATTGGACGTGAAGGTAGAAATATTAGAACATTAGAAGCTATTACTGGTGTAGATTTAATTATAGATGATACTCCAGAAGCGGTGGTTTTATCTAGTTTTGATCCTCTACGTCGTGAGATTGCTAGAATCACATTAGAAAACTTACTTAAAGATGGGAGAATACATCCAACTAGAATTGAAGAATTATATGACAAAGTAAGTAAAGAAATGAAAAATAAAATTATTGAATATGGTAATGAGGCACTATTTGAAGTTGGAATAACTAAAATGGACCCTGAACTAGTTGAACTTGTAGGTAAGTTACATTTTAGAACTAGTTATGGTCAAAATGCATTACAACATTCTATAGAAGTTGCTCATTTGGCGGGAGTTCTTGCTGGTGAATTAGGTGAGAATGTTTCACTTGCTAAGAGAGCGGGACTTTTACATGATATTGGTAAAGCAATTGATCATGAGATGGAAGGAAGCCATGTTGAAATAGGTGTTGATATTGCTAAAAAATATAAAGAATCTGATCAAGTTATTAATGCTATTGCGTCTCATCATGGCGATACTGATGCTAAATACGTTATTTCTGTATTAGTAGCTATTGCTGATGCATTATCTGCATCACGACCTGGTGCTAGAAATGATTCATTAGAAAATTATTTGAAGAGATTAGAACAACTTGAATCAATTGCTAATGGAATGCAAGGTGTTGAAAAAACATTCGCTGTACAAGCTGGTAGAGAATTAAGAGTAATTGTTAAACCAGAAGATGTTGATGATTTATCTGCACATAAAATTGCAAGAGATATAAAAGAACAAATTGAATCTACTATGCAATATCCAGGTACTATTAAAGTAACTGTTATAAGAGAAACAAGAGCAACGGAAGAAGCAAAGTAGGTGGAGTATGAAGAAGTTTATTATATTTGTTTTAAGTATATTTTTGTTACTGCCAGTTGGAGTTAATGCTGAAAAAGCATATACTAAAATCACTGGCAATGAAAAGATTTTACCGGGTGCTAATATAGTTTATACTGTAATATTAGATAGACAACTTACAAAATATGATGCAGAAATAACATATGATAGATCACTCCTTAATTTAGTTAGTGTTAATGAAGTTAAACTAGATACAGTTGATAAAAAATTCGAAGTAGAAAAGGGAAATCCTATTAAATTGTCTGTATTTAGTAAGTCTTCTGCATATATAGTTTATACTATAGTAATGAATGCTAAGAACGATATTGATCCTCAAAGAACTTCTATAACTATTAAAACAACTGCTGCTAGTAATGGCGATGAGACTTTTGAACCTGATGAAGTTGATTTTGGAATAGATTTTGTACAAGAGGATAGTTTGTTTGTAGAAGAGGAAAAACCTACTACAACGAAGGCAAAAGCAAACAAGATACTATCTGATATAAAGGGTATTATAAATGGAAATGAGGGTATTATAATGTGGTCCTCATTAGCACTTAATCTTTTACTGTTAATTATTTGCTTTGTAAATATTAAAAGAAAAAGAGTAGATTATGATTTTTAAAAAAGAGTTCAATTATTGAACTCTTTTTACATCTAAAATTATAGGTAATATTATTGGCTTTCTGCCGGTTGTTTCATAAACATAATTGAATAAATCTGAAGTTATTTGACTCTTGATGTCATTAAAATTTGCACAAGGGTCTTTTAACTTTTCATTTATTGAATTAGCGGCTATAGATTCTAACTTTCTTATTACAGCTTCATTTTCATTTATTAATATGAATCCTCTTGTTGTGATATTTGGTTTAATTAATAATTCTCTATTTTTTATATCAATATTTGCAATCACAACCAATATACCATCGCTTGCCATTATTTTTCTATCTCTTAATACGGCACCGTTTATTTCTCCAAGCCTATTTCCATCTACATATATGTCATTTGCTATAACTGGTGTTGATTTTGTTATTACATGATTTTTAAGTGACAGAACATCACCATTTTTTAACACAAATGTATTTTCTTTTGGAATGCCACATTCTATACCAACGTTTGCATGATTTTTAAGCATTCTGTAATCGCCATGGAATGGCATTAAATACTTAGGCATTATTAATCTAATCATTAATTTTAGTTCTTCTATATTTGCGTGTCCAGATGTATGAATGTCACTAAATGAAGTATTAGTAAATACTTTAACTCCTTGTAGATAAAGTTTATTTATTGTTCTACCAATAGATAATGCATTCCCTGGAATAGGTGATGATGAGAATACAACTATGTCATCGGGTCTTAATTTTATTTGTTTATGTACACCATCTGCGATTCTTGATAGGGCAGCTAGTGGTTCTCCTTGAGATCCAGTACATAGGATAGTTACTTCTCCTGGCTTTAAGTTATTTGCCTCTTCAGGAGTTATTATAATATCTTTATGATTTATATATCCTCCTTTTAAGGAAATTTCTATGTTGTTCTCCATGCTTCTACCAAATACACATATTTTTCTATTATGTTTATAACATGTTTCTACAATGTGTTTTAAACGATATATATTTGATGCAAACGTTGCAATTATTATACGTCTTGTTTTATATTTTTCAAATATTACATTTAAAGCACTATCAACTTTTGATTCACTACTTGACATACCTTCATTTAAGGCATTAGTTGAATCACTTATAAGTAAATCTACTCCTTTTTTTCCTATCTCAGCCATTTTATGTAGATCTGCCATTGGACCAATTGGAGTTAAATCGAATTTAAAGTCTCCAGTTGTTACAATTCTACCATCAGGTGTTGATATAGATATTCCATGTGAATCAGGAATAGAGTGGGTGGTTCTAAAAAATTCAACCTCTATTTTATTAAATTTTAATTTGGTTTGATCGGTATATGCGTATAAATTGTCATATCTAATATTTTTGTCTTGTAATTTTAATGCAATTAACTCTTTAGCTTGATTAGGTGCATATATGGCAGGGATATTCACTGATTGTAATAAAAACGGAATACCACCAATATGATCTTCATGACCATGAGTTATAAGTAACGCTTTAATTTTATCCTGATTTTGTTTTAAAAAAGTAAAATCAGGAAGAATATAATCTATTCCTAGAAGGCCTCCCTCTGGGAAACAAATACCCGCATCAATAATAACAATAGCATTTTCATGCATTACACAATACATGTTTTTTCCGACTTCACCTAGACCACCTAAAACTATAATTTTAGTTTCAGATTCTGGTTTCATTAATTTTTTTCTCCTTTCATGATTAATTTTCATCAAGAACTGACTAGCAAATTATACTACAAAAGTTTGATTTTGTCCATAGTGGCTCAATAATTTATAAAAAAAAGGAAGGAATTATTATACATTAAATTCCTTCTTTTACTATTGTAACAGTAATTGATTTATTAGGTATTTTATCGACTCTTTTTCTAAATGGATATTCTTGTGCAATTATTTTTCCGACAGGGTAATTTGGCTTTTCTACTTCATTAAAATTAATTGTCACTCCATTTCTACTAGCCCATGATAGTGCTTGAGTTTTAGTATATCTTGTTAGGTCAGGTACTAATTCATATGTCGTATAGATTTTATAAGGACCTTTTCCAACTACCTTTTTTGTATAAGGCTTATCTGCAGAGTAGGTAAAGCTTTTTTCCATTTCATATTTTTCTATACCTAAGTTTATTTTCATTTCCTTTGTTATATCTTGTATACTTTGTTTATTAAGAATATAATTCCAAAGATTTAATTTTGTACTTTCATCATAAATTGTTTGACCAGTACCTGCAAGATATAATTGCTCAAAAGTTATTAAATCTTCAGATCCACTTGCTTCTAGTAATATGTTTTTTCCTACTTCATAAAAAGATAAAATTGTTTCAGTAGACATATTAGTATCTATGTTTTTGGATATAACATCTAATATTTTTGATACTTCTGTTGTGCTGTTTATATTTTTTGCACTATCTAGTATTCCTTGTAAAACCTTTTGTTGATTTAGTCCTCTATCTATATCTCCATTGGCAAGTTGTTTTCTGTTTCTAGCTAGAACTAGCGCTTCTTCACCATTTAACTTTTGTGTTCCTTTTTTAATGCAAACTTTACCACTTCTATTGCTGTTGTCTGTACATAAATCTTTTGGCACGTCTACTGTTATACCACCTATAGCATTTACTAGTCCTACTAAACCTTTGAAGTTTATTTTTGCATAGTAATCTATTTTAATTCCTGTGAAATCTTGTATTGTATTTATAACACAGTTTGTTCCTTTCCAAGCAGCATGGGTAATTTTATTTTCATATTTACCTGGAAAACATGAAATAGGGACATAACTATCTCTTGGAATACTAAGTATTGTTGCATTTAATGTATTTGGGTTAAATGTAACTAACATTAGTGAATCTCCATTAAATGAATCAGAATTACTTAATCCATCTTTTGTTGAATCTATTCCCATTAAAAGCATTGTGAATGGTTCTGTTATTTTTTTTGTCCCATATTTTTTAGTATTTGATGAAGCTTTTTGCAATTTAGTTTTTATTATTTTTACTTCTTTATCTATTTTTTTGTATTTTTCAATACTAGAGAACATATTATGATAATTTGTTGGTAAAAAAATTGCATCACATTCTTTATTGTATAGTCCATCAAGTAAATCTGGATAATCTTCTTTTTTAATTATTTTATTATCTTTAGATAGTTTGTAGTCTTTAATCATTCCTTCTGGAATTATATAACCTTCTTCTGAGGTTGTATCTTTTATAATACAAATTTTTTTGTTTTTAATACTATCAATACTTTTAATATTACTATTTTTTAATGTTACTAGACTACTTGAATATACTGTTTTATTTTTAGATACGGTAGCTAAGGAAGAATAAATTTTATTTACTGCACCCCCCGCAATAAAGTTAAATATTACTATTAATATTATTATAATTGATAGGGCAGTACCACCACTTTTTTTACTAAAGCTTTTAAGTATTATTAGTAAATCTATTAATGTAATTATTCCTATTATTAAATATCTTATCATTTTTTCGATTGGTCCAAGTAATAGAATATTATATATTAAATAGACCGCGGATATTATTAATATTAAGCTTAGGAATTTGTTTATTTTGAATTTTCTTTTTATTTGTTTTGACATTCTATCCTCCCTCTAGTATACATTAATTGTTTTTGTCATAATTAAGTTTTATCTTTTTAGGTTTTTTCTTTACTAGTGATATTATTATTACTAGGTATGTTACAACTAGTAGTGTACCTAAACCAAATGATGCATATAAATATATATTATCATTAGTTTTTGTTTTTATATCATCTTTTTTGTATCTTTGTATTGTGTTTTCTTTACTATCGTATTCATATATATTCTTTTCTCCTGTTTCAATATTTATTCCCATAAATATCGAAAAGTCTTTATTTTTTCTGTCTGTATATAATAATACGGGTATATCACCAATGTTTTTAGTTTCTTTTACAAAGTTAGATGATACACTAAATTCTTCATTAGTAGGGTATATAGTTAATTTATTAAATGAGATTTCATTATATAAGGTATATTTTTCAGTAGCTTCATCATATACATATAATTTAATCCTTCCTTTTTCATCTTTTAAACCAACTAATGTATATTTAGTTATATCGCTTTTAAATGCTGGGATTTCATTATCTTTAATTTTTATTGTTGTTTCTTCATAGGTTGAACTAGGTTTTGGAAGGTCATCTTTTTTTCTTATTACTGTATAGGCTTCATTGTTTACTTTAACCTCTATTGGGTCATATTCTTTTACAGTAGCATGAATTATATATTCTTTTGTATTACCATTTTCTGCGGTTACTTTAATTGTTATTTTATTTGTTCCTTCACTAACCTCTATTTCACCATCACCATCTATTTTTGCCTTTCTATCTTCTGTATCGGCATTAATGTTAATCTTTGTAGTTCCTGCAGGAAGTGTAGTAGAGTATTCAGTTTTATTTTTACTAAATTCAGGATCAAGTTCTGCATCAGATATTGATAATGCTTTTAAGTTATTATTTGAACTATAGGTTTTTACAACTTTTTCTTTTATGCTTATCGTTTTAGATGCTTTTTTGTATGAGATGTTTTCACTATTGTAATTTATGTTGTTATCTGCATCTCCCATTGCAATTGCAACCCAAGCAGAACCAGTTTTCTTTGCTTTAAATTTTAATGTTCTTTTATTTGAAGCTGCATCTTTGTCACCTTGAAATGTAGTTGAACCACTTATTAGCTCAAGTTTATTTGTATCATAAGTTATGTATGCTTGCCAATAATATAGATTCTTTGCTGATATAGTAAATGTTACTGATATAGTATTTCCAACTTCTACAGATGAATTTGATGAAATACTGTAGCTACCGCTTGCGGCATATGTTCTAAATGGTAGAATTAGTACCGTAAGAAATAGCACTATTAATAAATTAAACTTCTTTTTCATATTTCCTCCATTATAATTGACTTATTTTTTCTTCACCTAATAGGTATTTTCTTAATGCAAGTAAATCTTTTGCAGTTACTTTACTATTTCTAGTAATGCTTGCTGCTTTTAAATATGGACCATTTAATTTTTGTTCATTTAATAAGTATTTTCTTAATGCAAGTAAATCTTTTGCATTTATTTTAGCATCTCCATTAAGGTCTCCATATATTACTATATAGTATGTTTTTGTTTCTTTATTACTTGTTATTGATATTTTATCTCCTGTTGATAGGGCGTTAGTTGTTTTTGTTTTACCTTTGTTATCTGTGATTTTAACTATACCATTTGGATTTTGATTTAATATTTTTTTCGTTATGTCTGTAGAAGTTGTTCCAAGTGCAAATCCGTAAACTAAATCATTTGTATTTTTAATTGATAGGTTAGATAAAATTTTTGTAACTGTAATCTCTTCTTTTTCAGGTTCAGGGTCTGGTGTAGGAGTTATTTCCTTTTCTCTTGTAATATTTAATGTATAAGTCTTTTTAGCTCCGTTTTGTGCAGTTACTATTATGTTTATTTTATTTGTACCTACATTTAATGATACTGGTCCATCTCCATCAACACTTGCATTTTTATTAACTGTAGTTGTATCAATTTTAATTGATGATAATTTTGTTGTTCCTAAATTATAATTTGTAGTAGAGCCTTTAAATGATTGTACTGTTTTTCCTTCTATTTTTAAATCTTTTAACCAGTTATTTGGGTTTCCTGTTGAAGGAAGTGAGGTTGATGTAGGCATTCCTATATATATTGGGATAGAGAATACTATTTCTTCATTTATTATTCCCATACTATTGTATGAAGCTGATGTTGTTATTGAAGGAGATACAAGTGCTTTAATATCTGTCATATATTGATGCCAAATTCCTGTTGATGTAGTAGGAGATACATTCCATTTTTGGAAGTATCTTGTATATTGTCCTTTACTTATATATCCATGTACTATCCATTCTGCACCACCAACTATTGCTTTTTGTTGAGTGTTCCATCCTTTTTCTTTTGAAAATTTAAGGCCGTTATAAACTGGATTTTTTCCTGATGAAGCACCTATATTGTAAAAGTTATAATATCCATTGTAATTAACACCATTATATGTTCCTGCTTTTCCACTTGTTGCTGTACTACTATTAAGTCCTACTTCTTGTCTTGATAATGCTGCTAAATAGACTGGTGAAACATTACTTTTTTCAGCGCCTTCTATATAGTATTTAATTAGGTCACTATAGAAATCTGTGTATAATATTTTTTTAACAACTTTATCAGTTTGATATGATTTGTAGTAAGTTAAATCTTCAAACATAAATATTCCAGTTTCTGTTAAGAAGTTTCTAGGATCCATATAGTAAGAAATTGTTTGGTTATTTGCTTGATACCAAGTTGAACCATCATATGCTTTAAAAGTATCAGTTTCATAATTATAGTAATCACTACCTGTATTTAAGTATCCCTGTAATCCGTTTTTAACTCCAGTTGAGGTTACTTGATATAGGCTTCTTCCTTTATACGACTCTTGATCTAATGTGTTTGACCATGTATATTTTGATTTAACACCTTTAAATACCCAATTTGGATGTGCTTTATGAAGTGCTTTTAATTTATTCCAATAACTTGATGGGAATTCTTGTCGTTTTAGATATTCTTCGAATTCTTTTTCTGTTAGTTTTGACATTTCCCCTGGAGTTGTTTCTCCTGTATTAGTTATTTCTATAAAATCACTACAAGCATAACCTTGTGTATTTCCAGTTTTTACATAGTACCATGTACCGCTACCGCAACCAGTTGATTTATCAGCTGTTTTTTTACTATTTAGAACATCAACTATTGTATTGTGTGCAAGCGTGGTTATTTTAGAATAAGTTGTACCTGCATCTTTTCTTAATTTAAGGCCAGTAGTTGAAGATACACGTCCTTTTTGAACAGTGGCATACGCATTTATATTAAAAGTTATAATCATAATGAATATTAGTATTAATGTTATTATATTTTTCTTTTTCATAAGTTACCTCCATTCTATTCTTAATATAATTATACCTTAGAGTGAGTTAAAAGTCCAATTTTTGTACAATATTCAACATGGAATTTTAAATTATACATATTTTTACATTTACTTTTATTTGAATAATATTTTATTTGTGTGAAAAAATAAAAATGTGGTATTAAATAGAGATTAATCTAATATATTTTGTTATGAAAATGTAAACAAAATGTATAATTATATGTAAACTCTTGAATTCTTATTTAAATGAGTTTATTCTTAAATTAGGGAGTGTGATAGAGTGATATATCCATCTATTGATAAATTATTAAATATCGTAGATTCTAAGTATGAATTAGTTCATATTGCGGCAAGACGAAGCAAAGAAATGTTTAAGACTGGTTATTATCAAATGCCAGAATCTAAATATGTTTCTACTTCAAATATAGGACGTGCTTTGGAAGAGGTTGCCGAGGGATTAATAATTGTAACTAGTGATAAAAATAGGAATAAATAGACTACTTTTTGTAGTTTTTTATTTTGCTTAAAAATTGGGGTTGACTAACAAACAAATGTATTATATATTTTATTTGATGTTTTATAATGTTGACTACTGGAGGTTACAATGAAAATAGAAAAATTTGTTAAAAAAAGCAGTGGTATGTATAAACTTTTTCTTGATAATGATGAAGTTATAGAGTTACATGAAGACTTAATTTTAAAAGAAGATTTATTATTAAAAAGAGAAATAAATGGGGAAGATATTGTAGTTTTATTGGAAAAAAATAGGGATTATTTAGCTTACTCTATGGCACTTAAATATTTAGGTGTAAAGATGAGAAGTATTAAAGAGGTTAAAAACTATTTGGCTAAAAAAGATGTATCTTCATCTACAATAGATGATGTTATATCTAGACTTATTAGAGAAGGGTATTTAAATGATTCAGTTTATGCTTCTTCTTATGTAAATGATAGAATTGCCCTAAGTAATGATGGACCTTTGAAAGTTAGAAAATCTTTAGAAGAATTGGGGGTTGATTCTGATAGTATTTCTAATGCACTTGTAGTATTTAATGATGAAGTGGAGTTGGAAAAAATAAAAAAATTAGTTTTAAAGCAAATTAAAACTAATTCTAATAAGGGAGAATATTTATTAAAACAAAAGATCTTTTATAATTTATCTAATCTTGGATATAGTAAATCTCTTATTCAAAGGGTGTTAGATAATGTATCTTTTAATGATTCTAGTTTAAGAGAGAAAGAGTATAATAAACTTTATAATAAGTTATCAAAAAAATATAGGGGTAGGGAACTTGAATATAGAATAAAGCAAGGACTTTATCAAAAGGGATTTAGAACATAAAAAAATTTCTCAAGTGAGAAATTTTATTTTGTATTTTTTTCTACATAAGCTTCATAAAGTTTTTTAATATCTTTATCTTGTATTTCAACTTTATGCTTTTTTCTTAATTCAACTAAAGCAGTAACTTCAAGAGATGAATCATCTTTTAATTTTTCATCTGTTAAATCAGAGATAATGTCATCTTTAACTTCTTTTAATGCTGGTTTGTCTTTTTGAGCAGTTTTTAAAATTATGTGATATCCAAATTCTGTTTTAACTGGTGTAGTTGTATAAGAACCAACTTTTAATTCTTTTGCAGCATCTTCAAAAGCTTCTACCATTTGTCCATGGTTGAAATCTGCAAGTTTACCACCCGATTTACTATTTGAAGAGTCGTCAGAGTATTCTTTTGCAAGTTCAGCAAAATCTTCTCCTTTTTTAAGCTTTGCAACAACTTCTTTTGCTTCTTTAAGTGCTTTCTTTTCAGCTTCTTTTTTCTCTTCATCACTTGCGTTTTTATCATATTCAGGTTTAATTAAAATATGACTTGCGCTAATATCACCAAATATTTCTTCATCATAATATTTTTCAATTTCTTTATCAGTGATTATTGATTTAACATAATCTTTAATAGCTTTGTTTCTTTTATATGTTAGTCTTATGTTTTCTTTTAACTCATCTTCACTTTCAACACCATTTTGAGTTAGGTATTCTTGGAATGATTTATATTGACTCTTATAATAAGTTTCATAGTAATATTTGATTGTTTCTAATTGTTTGTCAATATAGTTTTTCTCTTCGTCATCAGTTTTATATACGTTATTTAGTATTGCTGTGTCTATTTTAGTGATTAACATATCAAGCGCATATTTTTCTTTCATTTCACTATATAGCTCTTCAACTGAAATATCTCCATCTTTCGTGGTTACAACTGCTTCATCACCATTTTTAAGTTTTGGTACTTTTCCACAACTGGTTACTAATAAAAGTACTGCCAAAATACATATTAATTTCTTTTTCATTTTATGTTCCCTCCATTAATGTACAAGTTAATGATAACAAAAATCCCTATAAAATACAATTGTTTTAATAAAAAAATAATATTAGATGTGAACACTTTTTATATTTTTACCATACAATACTGTGAGTAAAGAAAAAAGGAGGAATAAATTATGGGTAATTGCACATCAAACTACGCAATCGTTTTAGTATTATTTATCTTACTAGTAATAATTCTAGGTGCTTGTATATAATTTAGGGAGGTGTAGATATGTCTTGTGCTAATAATGAACCAGTTCGTAGTGGCTCAGGTTATGTAATAATAATTGTTTTATATATATTACTTGCTATTATACTAGGATCTTGGTTTTCATTTTAAAAAAGAAGGTTAACCTTCTTTTTTTACTTTGTTATAGATTTCTTCAAGTGGTATTAATAAATCTTTGTTGAAGTTATGATTTAACTTGTCAGAAGTATACCTTGGTGTTACGTGCAAGTGGTAATGTTTTATATCTTGTCCGTAGTCATTGTTTTGTACTAATGTAATACCTTCGCAATTTAATTTTTCTTTTAATAGTTTTCCTATAGTTCTTGCAGTTTTATTTATATGTAATAGTGTATTATCATCAATATCATACATATTTGTAAAATGTTTTTTTGGAACTATTAAGCAATCTCCATTTGTAGAAGGGTTAATATCTAAAAACACTTTTACTATATCATCTTCATATATAGTATAGCTTGGAATTTCTCCATTAATTATTTTGCAAAATAAACAATCATTCATTTTAAACATTCCTTTCTTTAAAATTATATCAAATAAAAGAGCCTTAAAAAAGACTCTTTTTGTGAATACAGCAAATATTCAATATTATATTGGATAAAATTGTTTATTTTTATACAAAATTCGTTATTAATTCTTACAATTGTGTTATAATATTTAGGTGTTTGGAGGTGTTGTTATGCTTGAAGTTAAAAAACTAACTGCAGTCGCAGGAGATAAGAAAATATTAGATGGTTTTAATCTTTCTATAATGGATGGAGAAGTACATGCGATAATGGGACCTAATGGTACAGGAAAATCTACATTATCAAAGGTTATTATGGGAAGCGATGAATATAACATAATTTATGGAGATATTATTTTTAATGGAGAAAGTATTAAGGGTTTTTCTACTGATTCTATAGCGAGACGTGGTATATTTTTGTCAATGCAATCTCCTGTTAGTATAGATGGTATTACAAATGCTGAATTTGTTAAATCTGCAATAAACGCTAGAAGAGATACTCCTATTGGGCTTTATGATTTTATTAAAATGGTTGATGTTGCTTCTAGTGATTTATCTATTAGTAAGGAAGCTGTTCATAGAAATTTAAATGTGGGTGCTTCTGGTGGAGAAAGAAAGAAAAATGAAATATTTCAAATGAAATTATTAAAGCCTAAATTAATTATATTAGATGAATTGGATTCTGGACTTGATGTAGATAGTTTAAGAATAGTATGTGAAAATATTAATTCTTATCTAAAAGAGAATAAAGATACCTCTGTTCTTATGATTACTCATTATCCTAGAATACTACAATATATTAAACCTAAATATGTTCATATAATGATGAATGGTAAAATTGTTAAAACAGGTGACTACAATTTGGCACTAGAAGTAGAAAAAAACGGTTATAGCAAGATAAATAATATGAGTGAGATTGAAACTTATGAATAAATTATTAGTGAATAGCGAAGAAGAGATAAATAATTTAGTAATAGAAGAAGATACAGAATTAGTTTTTAATTTTAAGGATACTTCTAGGGATATATATATAGTAGTAGAGGATAATATTTGTTTAAACATAGTTGATATAAGCTTTAATACATCTAATAAGATAAATATTACTTTAAAAAATGATAGTAGAGTAATTTATAATAAGTTTTCTATTAATTCAGGTGATTATATTTATACTTTGTTAGATGGAGAATATTCAAATGTTGTAATTAATAATAGTGTTGTTAATAATGATAATACTAAAATGAAGTTTGTTATAGAACATAATAATACTAATACATTTAGTAATCTATCTAATCATGGTGTTAATAATTCTAGTGGAACGCTTTATTTTAATGTAGATTCTAAGATTAATCGATCTGCCTCTTTAGCGTGTGCTGACCAAGAAAATAAAATAATTAATTTAGTTAAAGGAGATTCTAAAATACTTCCTAATTTACTTGTTGATAATTATGATGTATCTGCTTCGCATTCAGCATATATTAGTGATTTTGATAAGGAAAGTATGTTTTATTTAAAGTCTCGTGGAATATCTGATAATGAAGCAAGAAGGTTATTACTAGAAGGATTTTTAATTGGTAATTTAGATGTTGATGATGAGACTAAAAAAAATCTTTTAAGTTATATTAAAATTTAGAGAAGTGGAGGTGAATACTATGAATAGGGAAGACTTTCCAATTTTAAGTATTAATAAGGATTTAATATATTTTGATAATGGGGCAACTACATTGAAACCTAAATGTGTTGTTGATGAAGTTACTAAATATTATACTGTTTATACTTCAAATGCTCATAGAGGAGATTATGATAATAGTCTTTTGGTTGATAAGAAATATGAAGAAGTTAGAGATAGGGTTAAAGATTTTATTAATGCAGATAATAATGAAGAGATTGTCTTTACTAGTGGTGCGACTGACTCATTAAATATGATAGCATTTGGATTCATGAAGTATTACTTGCATGAGGGTGATGAGGTATTAATTAGTAAGAGTGAACATGCATCAAATATTCTTCCTTGGATGGAGCTTGCTAATTCAATAGGAATTATTGTTAAGTTTGTAGAACTTGATAAGGATTATGTAGTAAGCCGTGAAAAATTAGAAGAAGCGATTACACCAAAGACTAAAGTTGTTTCTTTAGCACATGTAACAAATGTTATTGGAGATGTTAGAGATATTGAAATGATTGGTCAGGTTTGTCATGAAAATAACATAATATTTGTTGTTGATGCAGCACAAAGTATTGGTCATATTAAAATTGATGTTAAAAAGAGTAATATTGACTTTTTAGCTTTTTCGGCTCATAAAATGATGGGACCAACTGGTGTAGGTGTATTATATGGTAAGATGGAATTGTTAGATAAACTTGTGCCTTTAAGATATGGAGGAGGAATGAATTCATTTTTTGAAAGTACTGGTGAGGTAGAATATAAACCTCTTCCATTTAGATTGGAAGCTGGAACCCAAAATATCGCAGGTGTTATTGGAATGGGCGCTGCGATAGATTATATAAATAGTGTTGGAATAGAACGTATTCATGAACATGAATTAATGCTTAAAAAGTATGCACTAAAAAAATTGGAAAAAATAGATGGAGTTACTATATATAATAAAAATACACCGTCTGGTATTATTGTATTTAATGTAGATAAAATCTTTAGTCAAGATCTAGCAGTTTATTTAAATCATTATAAAATTTGTGTTAGATCTGGAAATCATTGTGCTAAAATTTTAAAAGAAGAAATTAAAGCAACTAATACTTGTAGGGCAAGTTTTTATATATATAATACAAAAGAAGAAATAGATAAATTAATTTATGTTTTAGAACACAGAGATAATATATTTGATATCATTTTATAAAGAGGTGTAATAATGAATCCAAAATTAAAACGAGATATTATATTAGATCATTATCAAAATCCAGTTAACAGGGGTCTTACTGATGAAGAAGGGTATATAAGGGTTAATACTAGAAATTCTTCATGTGTTGATAATATTGATATGATGGTTAAGATAGAAAATGGTGTAGTAGTTGATGCTAGATTTGATGGAGAAGCATGCGCTATATGTACATCCGCAACTTCTATGCTTGTTAGAGCCATTTTAGGTAAGAGTATGGATGAGGTTGTTAAAATAGTTGATAATTTTTCTCGTATGATTAATGAGAAAGAATATGATGAAGATGTACTTGGTGAACTTATTGTATATGATGATATATATAAACAGCCAAGTAGAAAAAGATGTGCATTATTGCCTTGTGAATCAATTGAAAAGGTTGTAGAAAAAAATAGGGAGTTTTAGGATGAGAAGTAAAAAAACAAAAGTTAACAACAATGAAAAAATATATAGTAGTGATGAACTTAATCTTGCAATGGAAATTGAATTTCATGGTGGACATAGATTAAATTCTACATTTAAAACTTATAGAATTGTTAGTAAAAGTAGGGAGTTTGGCAAGTTCTATGATGTTTTAGAAGAAGATAATGTTCTAGAAGATTTGGAACAAAGCGTTAGAAATTTAAAGGTTGGACAAAGTTATTTTGATATAATTGGGTCTGCAGGTATTGTTTTTATAAAGTCTTATGATATTAATAAAAAGAAATATTATACAGAAGATGAAATAAGAGTTGCGATAGAGGCAGTTCACCCTGATATGTATTTTGAAAATGCTAAGAAGCCATTAATGTTAATAAAGAAATAGGAGGCATAGTATGGAAATCGTTGGAATAAATTCAGAAAACATTAAAAAAATATCTGATCATAAAAAGGAAGCAGAATGGATTAGTCAATATAGGCTTGATAGTTACAAATTTTTCAACGAACTTCCTATGCCTGAATTTGGACCTAAATATGATTTGGATTTTAATAAAATTATATATTACAAAAGTAATGATAATGATATGAAATCTGATTGGAACAAAATAGATAAAAACATTAAAAATGAATTTGATGATTTGGGTGTAATTAAGGGTGAATGTAATCTTGATGGTATTGGTGTTCAATATGAGAGTGAAGTTATATACCATAACATGATAGAGGAAGCAAAAGAAAAAAATGTAATATTTACTTCTATTGAGGTTGCGATGAAGGAATACCCAGAGCTTGTTAAAAAGTATTTTGGTAAAATTGTTAAAAATAATGAAAATAAATTTGTAGCACTCAATTCTAGTGTTTTTAGTGGAGGTAGTTTTATATATATACCACCTAATACTACATTAGATAGACCCCTACATAGTTATTTTAGAATTAATTCTAAAGGAATGGGCCAATTTGAGAGAACACTTATTATAGTTGATGATAATAGTTCTGTGCATTATGTAGAAGGTTGTACAGCGCCAACTTATAGTGATTCATCACTTCATGCCGCAGTTGTTGAAATTTATGTTGGAAAGAATAGTAAATGTAGATATTCTACTGTTCAGAATTGGTCAACTGATGTACTAAATTTAGTTACAAAACGTGCACTTGTTGATACAAATGGCATTATGGAATGGATTGATGGAAATATTGGTAGTAAAGTTACTATGAAATATCCAGCCTGTGTTTTAAAAGGAGATAACGCTAGTGGAACTTGTATTACTATTAGTGTTGCAGACTCTTTTCAACAACAAGATAGTGGCGCTAGAATGATTCATGTTGGTAAGAATACAAAGAGCAACATTATTTCAAAAAGTATTTCAAAAAATGGTGGAAATGCAACTTATAGAGGTGAAGTTAGAATTTGTGAAGATGCAAGTTCTAGTTTAGCTTTTGTTAAATGTGATTCTCTTATACTAGATGATAAGTCAAAGAGTGATACATTTCCTATAAATAGAGTTATGAATAATAATTCGTCGATAATTCACGAGGCAACTGTTTCTAAGATTAGCGAAGATAATATATTTTATATGATGAGTAGAGGGATACCTAGAGAAAAAGCAATTGAACTTATTATGCTTGGATTTATTGAAAGATTTAGAGAAGAGCTTCCTATGGAGTATGCAGTTGAGTTAAACCAACTTATTAAAAAGGCTATTTAGTTTACAAAAAATGTGTAAAATTTTGTAAAAATATGTCAAATACTTGGCCTTTAATAAAAAAATCAAAAAACTTATAAAACTATATTTGATGTTTGTATTTAGATATGAATTTTGAATAATCTTTTAAAAGTTATTAGAATTCATCTCTTTTTTTATGTATGAATTTATTAAAATGGTCATTTGTTTGTCTTTTTTTACTATGTTAGAGTACCTTCCTGAAAGGAGGGATAATAGTGCTTAATCAGGTAATTGTAGTAGGTAGAATAGTTAGAGAGCCTACTTTACAGGTTTCTGAGAACAACAAAAAGTATATGAATATTACTATTGCTGTTCCTAGAAGTTTTAAAAATTCTGAGGGAGTATATGAAACTGATTATATTGATTGTATTTTATGGGATGTGATTGCTTCTTCTACTTCTGATTATTGTAATAAAGGAGATGTTATTGGGATAAGGGGAAGAATCCAAACTAGAGTTTCTGAGGATAAGGATGGTAATAAAAAATATTATACGGATATTGTTGGTGAAAAGGTTACTTTTTTCTCAAAAATTACGAATAATGATGAATCTAAAAAGGTTTCTAATTAGTTAACTTAACCCTAGATGGTCAAACATTTAATTATAATGAGGTTGACTTGGAGGGAATTTTATGAATTTGTTTGGCGCAAGACTTAAAGATCTTAGACTTACTAATCATATGACTCAAAGTGATTTGGGAAAGGCAATAAATGTAACTAAGGTTAGTATTTGTTGTTATGAGAAAGGAACAAGGTTACCATCACTTGAAACCTTGGTTGATTTATCAGAGGTCTTTAAAGTTAGTATTGATTATTTACTTGGTAGCGATGAATTAATAGTTTCTGATAATGATGAGAGTTATGGTGCTAAGATGGCAACTGAAGAAATTACTTTTATAAAAGAAATAAGAAAATACGATAAATTGTATGAACAAATGATAGCGGACCCTAAGAGATTTGTTGAACTAATTAATATAAAACTGAAATAATTATCTGATTATTTTCAGTTTTTTTATGTTTAAATAATAAAATATTTTAACTAAGTTATTTTTTTCTTTCAAAAATTGATTTAATTGTGATATTTAGATATAATTATAATGAAGGTGATATAATGAGTTACAATATTATAGATATTATTAATAAAAAGAGATTAAAGCAAAAGTTAAATAGGGAAGAATTATATTTTGCATTTGATGGATATTTAAAAGGTGAAATTCCAGATTATCAAATGTCTTCTCTTCTTATGGCAATATGTATAAATGATATGAGTGATGAAGAAATATTTGATCTTACTGATATTTTTATAAATAGTGGGGAACAGCTTGATTTGTCTTTAGTTGAGGGTGTCAAAGTTGATAAACACTCAACTGGTGGTGTTGGAGATAAAACAACTTTGATAGTTGCTCCTATAGTTGCGGCTTGTGGTGTGAAAATTGCAAAAATGAGTGGTAGAGGCCTTGGATTTACAGGTGGTACTATTGATAAGCTAGAGAGTATAAGTGGATTTAATGTTTCTTTAACTGATCAAGAATTTATCAACCAGCTTAATGATATAAATGTTGCAATATCTTCTCAAACTGCTAATTTAACTCCAATGGATAAAGTAGTTTATGCGTTAAGAGATGTAACTGCGACTGTTGAATCTATTCCATTAATAGCTGTTAGTATCATGAGTAAAAAAATTGCATCTAATGCTGATAAAATACTTATTGATATAAAGCTTGGTAGTGGTGCTCTTATTAAAACTAGAGAAGATGCTGAAAGATTAAGTGAAATTATGATTAAAATAGGTAATGCTTACAAAAGAGAAGTAAGAACTGTTATTACTAATATGGAAGCTCCTCTAGGTAATAATATAGGAAATAGTCTTGAAGTCTTAGAAGCTATTAATATTCTTGATGGTAAGGAGCAAAATTATTTATCTGAGTTGTGTATTTTACTTTCTTCTAAACTAATTAGTATGGCTAAAGGAGTAGAAGAACAAACGGCTAAAATGATGGTACTTGATGCGATAAGCACTAAAGCAGCTTTGAATAAATTTTATGAATTAGTAAAAAGACAGGGTGGTGATATATCATCTTTGAAAACTAGTGATGATATAGTAGAAATAAGAAGTGTTACAAGTGGGGAAATAAAAGAAATTAATGCATATGATATTGGTATTCTTGCAAGAGATTTAGGCGCAGGAAGACTTAGCAAGGAAGATGAAATAGATCATAGTGTTGGAATTGTTCTTGAAAAGTCAGTCGGTGATAAAGTAAATATTGGTGATATTCTGTGCAAATTATATGTAAATAAAAAATCTATATATACAGTAAAAGAAGTTTTAGATAGCTTCATTATAGAGTAGGTTTGATATGAAATATTTATATTTATTTTTGTTATCATTAATTCCATCTGTTATAATACTTGCCTTTGTATATTTAACAGATAAAGAAAAAGAACCAAAAGGGCTCTTAGTTAAATTATTTCTTGGTGGAATAGGTGCTTGTTTTTTAACAGTTCTTGTTACTTTTTTACTTGAAGCGATCATTCCGTTTTTAAATGTTGAACCAGAAAAATTAGTTAAAACTCCTATTTTACAATTTCTTTATTGTTTTATTTTAATAGGTGTTATTGAGGAAACATCTAAATGGGTTTTTGATCATGAACTTGTTTGGAATAGTAAAGAGTTTGACGAGTTGTATGATTCAATTGTGTATGCAGTATTTGTCTCACTAGGATTTGCCACTTTTGAAAATATTTTTTATGTATTACAGGGTGGTACTTCTACTGCGATTGCTAGAAGCCTAACTTCTGTACCTGCACATGCATCATTTGGAATAATAATGGGATATTATATAGGAATGTCAAAATTAACTTCTCTAAATGGAAATCATAAACTGTCTAGTAAATACAAATTCTTAAGTATTTTCTTACCTTCGTTAGTGCATGGATTTTATGACTTTTGTCTGTATTCTCAAAACTTATTCCTATTATTTATATTTGTTGGATTTTTAATTTTTATTTATGTGGGTGCAATTCAAAAGATAAAACAGTTTAAAAGAGTTAAAATTAATTTATAAATCTATAAACATAGTATAATATTCATCATATGTTATATTATGTTTTTTTATGTATGTTGCAATCTCTGTTCCTACAAATCTATAGTGCCATGCCTCATACATATATCCTGTTATTTTTTCTTTATCTTTTGGATATCTTAGTATAAACCCATATTTATGTGCATTATTTTTCATCCATTCAAATTCTTTTGTTGACTCAAAATCCATATATGTTGATTTATTATTGCTTATATCTAGTGCTAGGCCTGTTTGATGTTCTGAATATCCTGCTCTTGCTGAATATCTATCTGCATTTTCTTTTCCATCTGATGTTACATATTTATTATATAGGCTGTCTTGGTAATTATAGCTTCTATATCCAGATACGCCTCTTATATAATAGTCCTCTTCTTTGGCGGCATTAACTAATTCTGTAAATGCATCTGCGGCACATTTTACTAATCTGATTCTTCCTAAATTAACTAAATTATCTGGTGTGTATTCTTTATCTAAGTAGTTATACTTGTTTACAAGAACATATTTTGTTTGGGCAACTTTTATTTTTTTAGCTTCTTCATAAAAAGGTTTATCTAGTCCAATATTTACTTGTGTAATTATTTCTTCTATTTTTAAATTTTTATTTTTTTCTTTGTATACTTTGTATCTTTCTAAATTATCTTCTTTATAATATGGTATTCTTGTTTTTATATCTTCCCAGTAGTTATTATTTTTATTTGTTTTAGGTTTTATAATTGGAAATATGAGTAAAAAAATTAAAAATATAATTATTAATATTAAAAGTGCTTTTTTCATAATCTCACCTAATTAATAATATGTCAAAAATTGTTATATATTTTATAAAATTCACATAATAGTTATTAGGTGATAAAGTTGAAAAAATTGTTTTTGTTTATATTTGTTTTTATAACGTTGATATCTAATGTGTATGCAGAAGATAAAACAGATCTTATTAAAAATGCACGTAGTGGAGTACTTATGGATTCTTCGTCGGGGAAAATCTTGTTTGAAAAAGATAAGGATGAAAGGGTTGCACCTGCATCAATGACTAAAATGGTGGCACAGATACTTATTCTTGAAAACATAGAAAATGGTAATTTAAACTGGGATGAAAAAGTTAGAGCAAGTAAAAATGCGGCAGGTATGGGTGGATCTCAAATTTGGTTACAAGAGGGAGAAGAAATGAGTGTAAGAGATCTTATGAAGGGTATAACTATGGCGAGTGCTAATGAACTAGCTGTTTCAATAAAGCAGTTTTAAAACAATTGTTGACTTTTTCTTAAAAATATAGTAAGTTAAGCACATCAGAGGGGGAGAATATGAAAAAAAAGATATTAATTTTTTTAGCTTTGATTGTTTTTACTGTGTGCACTGGAATTGTTAGTGTCAATGCTAATGCTAAAAAGATAGATGCAAATGGACCTAGTTGTACTATTAATATAAATAAAAAAGTAAAACTTGGTAAAACAATTGATGGATTTATTTCTTGTTATGATGATAGTGATTTGGAAAGTGGTGTTATTTCACCAAGTGACTTTAATATCAGATCTAAATTTTTAGGTAAAATTAAAGTTACTAATGTCTCAGAAGGATATAGAAGTAATAATAATCCAAGATATTATATTTGGAAATTTACAATTAAAGGTGTGTTTTTAGGAAATGTTAATTTCCAATTAAAACCAGGTGTTATTAGTGATACTTTTGGAAATAAAAATATATCATCAACAACTGCAGTAGTTAAAGTAACCTTTTAAAGAAAGCATAATTTGGTTTATGCTTTCTTTATTTTTTGTTAGTTTACAAGTACTATGATGTGTGTTATTATTATGGTAAATAATAGTATAATAGGAGGCTTTATTATGTTTAAGTTAAAAAAAATAAATACACATGCATTTACTTTAGTTGAATTATTGGCAACAATTGTAATACTGGGTATTATTATGTTAATTGCAGTACCGGCATTTAATAATTATACAAGTAGTGCCAAAAAGAAGGCTTTTTTTACTAGCGTTTCTAACATTGTTAATAGTATAAAACCAGAAAGTTTAATAGATGGAACTGAGTTTTGTATGTACAACTATTCAAAAGATTCCCATAATAAAACACCGGAAATTAATTCAATGTATGTTTTATTACATAAAGAAAATAATAATTTGATTTATAGTGTATATGCAAAAAGTAAAGAAGACACTATTGATATTGATATATATGATTTTAATACTTTAAACATGGGAAATTCAGAAAAATGGGTTTATAGAGGAAAAGAAATGGGTTCTTATTCGCAATATATTTTAAAATTATTGCAGTCTAATAATTCAGAGCAAGATAATTCTGGTAGCAATTTAAATAATTTAAATAACTTAATGAATTTTAAAGTGTGTGATTTGAAAGGGTAATGTATATGAAAAAGAGAAATAAAGTAGTTAAAGGTATAATAGTAGTCTTATTTGTTCTTACAATTACTTTACATAATAGCGCAGTATATGCATCTGCGAGTGGTTATGATGAAGTAAGTACAAGAGAACTTGCTATGCTAGCGTCTTTAGTGTATGAAGATGTTCCAAATGATAATAGATATGTAGGAACAACAGCTAATCTTGGATGTTATAAAAAAAATGGAAAAAAGAAGGATGGAGCTTGCTTTTATACTGCGTTAGAAGGCAATACAAATAGCAATGTTAAATTGAAAGGTTCTAAATATCATATTTGGCAATATATTGAAGGTTTATCAGAGCGTAAAATGAATAGTGCTGTTAGTCTTATGACAGCTGCATTTCAAGAGGATGGACAAAAGTATTATTTTTTGAATTTTGCTGATACATCTGAAATGAATAAATGGAATATAGTTAACTCTAAATCTAAAAGAACTTCATCATTATCAAAAAAATCAGTGGATTTTAACTGGGATGGTGTATTTGATGCTATAACATTCAAAAAAGGAAATAATTATGTAATAGCTTTTAGAGGAACAGATTATCCAGATTTATATGAGTGGCTTCAGGATGTTGCATATGCTTTGAATGGTAAGCATAAACAGGCTAGTGAGGCTTATAATTATGCACAAAGTGAGTATGATAGAATTATAAAAGAAAATAAAGATGCTAAAATATATGTAACTGGTCATTCACTAGGAGCTTATTTAGCACAAGTTGGTGGTGCTGCTATAATTGATAAAGAGGCTGGCCAAACTAATCCAGATAGAAAAGCTACTAATTATTCTGATTTTGATCGATATAATGTGGACTATTCTAAGGGAAAATCTCATTTGGTTCAAGTCGCATATTTTAATGGAATGGGTGTAGGAGGAATATTTACAACTAGCGAATTTACTAAGAATATAGATAATGCTTTAATTTATTTGTCTACACACAATGCAGATGGTAGTAGGGCAGATGGAAATAGACTTGTTAATTATTCTTCTAGCAAAACTAATATTAAAAGTAGTGGAAGATTAGTTTTATATTCATTAGATGCTGATCCTGTTAGTGATATAGGCATACATTATGGTGAAATCTATAAACTTGGAATCGCTGCAGACGCTATTAATAATCACCACCAAAAGCATGAATCTTTTATTGGTGATACATTATCTTCACTACTAGGAAGTCTTGGTAATAAAATTGAAGAAAAAGATAATCAATCTGTAGAGAAGCAAAGTAAAGTTATTAGTTCCATATCAGAAAATATATATAATATTATTAATAATAATGAAACTTTGAATAAAAAGTATAGTTTTATACCAACGTCTGTTTCAAAGGTTATTACAAAAGAAAATAATGATGTTCCAATAATTAACTATGAAATTACTTCATTGTTAGCTAATTTATCAAAGGATGTTGCTGATTTTTCAGATAAATATGAAAATATTAAAATAACTAATTTATTTGATCATTTCAATATGAATCATGAAACAGATAGTTTTGTTTGTTTAATTGATAAAGATTATGGAAAAATAACTACAGCAAAAATTAATTTGACTGTAAGTAATTCTGACTCAAAAAATATAAAATGTTATAATAAAGATGGAAATTCTACTTGTTATACAAATAAAGAATATTCAGTATCAGACTATACATTAGGTGAGAATATAATTACAAACAATGATAATAATATTGTTATAACTGCTTCTGTAAATGGAGGGTGTGCTAATAGTTATACATGGTATTATTCTTCTGATGGTAATAGTTTTGAAAAATTAGGAACTACAGTTATAAAGCAGATAATTGTACCTAAAGATAAAATAATAGTAAGTGAAAATTCAAGTCAAAAGTTATATTTTAAAGTAATAGTAGATTATGGTAATAAATATACTGAAACAAAATTAAAAGCTTCAAATAATGCAGTTAATTTTAGATATTCTGGAGAAAGTGAAAGCACTGTTAATCCGACTCTTATAAATGATGAAATAGGGGATTCTGAAGGAACAGCTGAATCTAATGTTTTAGGAGTTAATTATGTGTATGACACTATTTCCCCAACTTGTTCATTTGATACTTCAAAATTGTCAATAGTTAGAGGTACCGCAAAGAATATAAAGCTAAAATGTGATGATACTTCACCGATTAAATTTGAAACTAGCAATCTCAAGTTATCTCCTAAGGGACTTAATGATGGATTTACATATACACCTAATTGTAATGATTATAATAAAGTTTGTAGTATAATTGTAAGGGCTAAACCATATCAACCATTAACATTCCCTACTAATAATCAAACATTAAATTATTATGGTGAAATATATGATTATGCTGGAAATTCTGTTAAGGTTTCTAACAGAGTAAGTTTAAAAAGAGTAAAACAATAGTTGAATTTTTAAGGACTCTATATAGAGTTCTTTTTTTTGTTTTCCTTAATATATTTGAATGAGGAGGAAAATAATTTGAATAATGATTTTTCTATTGAAATTATAAAAAAATCAATTGAAAAGGCAATTGTTAATGAAATCTTTAAAAAGAACATAATGGATTTATCTCAACTCAATAATATAACAAAAAGGTTAGATGAGGATATTATTAAATTAGAGAACAAGTTAAAAGCAAAGAAGGATATGGTAAATGTAGTAGTTAAAATTCCAATTTAAAAAGGAGAAATACTATGATAATGGATTTATATTTAATTAGAAATGCTTTGGTTCAAGGTAAAAAACTTTTTGAATTACCACTTACTGTTACTTATTATGCTCGTGTATCTACTGATTGTGAAGAACAATTAAACTCACTAGAAAATCAGGTTATGTATTTTGAAAATTATATTAAATCTCAAACAAAGTGGATATTTATACCAGGATATGTTGATGAAGGCATAAGTGGAACTTCTGTAAATAAACGTGATAATTTTCTTAGAATGATTAATGATGCGAAAGAAAATAAATTTAATTTGATTTTAACAAAAGAGATATCAAGATTTTCAAGAAATACAATAGATAGTATTAGGTATACACAAGAATTATTATCATATGGTGTTGGGGTGTATTTTTTAAATGATAATATTAATACGTTTGAAACGGATTCTGAACTTCGTTTAACTATAATGTCAAGTATTGCTCAAGACGAAATAAGGAAATTATCAGAAAGAATTAGATTTGGATATAAAAGAAGCATAGAAAAAGGGGTGGTTCCTGGCAATAATAATTTCTATGGTTACAAAAAAAATAAAGGCAAATTAGAAATAGTAGAAAAAGAGGCGGAGTTAGTTAAACTTATATTTAATGAATATTCAAAAGGGAGAATGGGAACTTCTAAATTAGGACACTTTTTATTTGATAAATACAATATAAAAAGCAAAACCAACATGCCTCTTGCTGGAATAGTAATTGCTAGAATAATTAGAAATCCAAAATATAAAGGGTATTTTTGTGCTCATAAAGAAACAACTGTAGATTATCATTCTAAGAAAAGAATTAGGTTTAAACCTGAGGAGTGGATAGTTTATAAAGATAATGAGAATTGTCCACCAATTGTATCAGAAGAATTATGGGAGATGTGCAATGAAATATTGAATAAGAATTCTTATAAACATAAAGCTCATACTAGAACTGATATGAGATATGCATTATCTGGCAAGATTAAATGTTATCATGATAAAGCAACCTTCATAAGAGGTAGTTATAAGAATAAAAGAACTGGACTAATAAATAAGTATTGGGCTTGTTCTAATTATAGAAAACATGGTAGAGAAAATATAAATGGCTGTAATACATCAATTATTCACTATGAAGTATTGCTAGATATATTTAAAAAGGTAGTTAATACTTTTTTAAATAAAGAAAATGGTATTATAAAAGAAATATATAATTTAGTGAATCAAACAAAAATAAATAAAGATTATATAAAAGAAGTAAATATTATAGATAAAAAGATTGAAAATATTAAAAGCGCTAAAACAGAACTTATTAATATGAGAGCTAGAAAAGAAATAAATAGTGAAGAGTATAATATGGGAAGAGAGAAATACGATTTTGATTTAAATAATTTAGAAAAGAAAAAGAACGAGTATTTATTAGTTACAAAGGGTGATAGTTATAAAGATAATATAGATATTTTTATAAAAAGAGTTAAAAGTGCAATTTTAGATGATGACGAATCGGTGTTCAGAGTGTTTGGAAGTATAATAGATACTATATATGTTGAAAAGCTTATGGAAAATGATACTCATGAAGTAATGTTACATTTAAAGCTTAATATACTTGGTTATAATAGTAGCTTAAATTTAGATGATTTTTTACTGCTTTTTAATAACAATGACAGATGCGACTGTTGCGCTTGCAGAAAGAATTGGCGGAACTGAAGAAAAATTTGTTCAAATGATGAATGATAAAATTAAAGAACTAGGACTTAAAAATACTAATTTTGTTAATCCAACTGGACTTGATGAGGATAACCATTATTCTAGTGCATATGATATGGCAATAATCGCCAAAGAATTATTAAATCATGAACAGATATTGGAGTTTTCAAGTGTTTATGAAGACTATATAAGAGTAGGTACTCCTAATAAATTTTGGGTTGTTAATACAAATAAATTAGTTCGTTTTTATCAGGGTGCAGATGGATTAAAAACGGGGTTTACTGATAATGCTAAATACTGTATGGCGGTAACAGCGAAAAGAGATAATATGAGATTAATCGCAGTAGTATTGGGGGAAGATAGTGGTAAGGTTAGAAATGCCGAGACCATGGAAATGCTTGATTATGGATTTAATTTATATAAGGTTGATTTAATAAAAAGTAAAAATGATGTTGTTACTAATTTAAAAATAAATAAAGCAGATAAAGAAAGCATTAATATTTATCCTAAGAAAGATATAACTATATTAGGTAAAAAATCGGATGCTAGTTTAAAGTATGATATAGAATTTGAAAAAGGAAAAATAGAGTTACCTTTAAAAAAAGGTGATGTAGTGGGAAATATTATTATTAAAAATGGTAATAATGTGGTAGATAAGGTGGATGCGGTTGTAAATGAAAATATTAAAACTATTGGATTTTTTAAACTCCTTTTAAATAACTTTAAAGACATAGTATCTGGTAATTTAATTTAAAAAGCACTTAAATCAAGTGCTTTTAGTATTTTTTTTGTTTTTTTATAAGCTTTGCATGAACTACCATTTTTTCACTATCATTATAACAAGTTGATAATGTAAGTATAGTATCGTTAGAAGTAATGCTAGTATTAAAGTTGTGATTACTTCTATTTTTAAGTATATTTAGAAACCTTTGATATTCTCTCTCATCTTTAAACTCAGTTTGTAAGTAATCATTAGTAGTTGGTATATGATAAATACTAAAGATTTGCCACAAGCTATTTTCTTTTTCTGTAGATATTTTAATAACATAATTATTTGTGTTGTTAATCCATCCATTATTTAAAACTTTTCTTAATGTTCCAAACATAGTTTTGTCAGTTCTTCCGTGTGCATAGATAATAGTGTTTCTATTATTAATATTATTATTTCTATAATCTAAAAATACCCAACCAGCATTATTATATGATTTGTTAAAACTATGGGTAAGATAATACTTATTATCTTTACTTTGAACAAATGGGTAATTAATATTTGTCCCATTTACTTTTATCCAACCAACAACATCACTATTAATCTTTTTTAAGTTGTCAAAATTAATATCTATCATATTCATTTTTATATAATCCCAGTAAGGATTTTCTTTTGGAATTTTTTCGGCTTGTTTTATTATTTCAGTACCTTTATTATCTTGGACTTCTTCTATGTTTGTATTTTCTTGAATAGTATTTATTTCTTCATTTGTTTTTTTTGAGTCTAATTTCCATTTTATTATATTATAGATAGATATATTCAATGTTATAAAGAGTATTAAAAATATTAAAATAAGTATTATATTTTTCCATTTCAGCTTAATTTTCTTAATTTTATTATTCATTTTTTCTTTCATTGTATTATTCCTTTAGCAATATTATACTACAAATTTTAAATATAAAAAATACTTGTCATAAAAAGCATTGCTTTTGTTGGTAAGCAAGTTGTAATGCAAGTTAATTAATTTTATAATGAAACTAGAAGGAGGAAAATAATATTTTACATTAGTTGTAATATTTATATTATGAATTGTTACAATGTAATAATTTATAATAAATAATAAAATTAGGAGGAAAAAATGAAATTAAAAAAGATATTATTTATGATGTTAATTGCAGTAATTGGTGTTTTAGGGATAACTTCGGTAAAAGCTGCAACAATTAGTGATAGCGGTAAATATGTATTACGAGTATCTTCGGATGAGATGGATCCTGTTATTGATGGAGAATACGTAAAACTTATAAGATTTAATGTCGCAGATGGAGAGACAACAGTTAAATTATCTGAACTTGTAAAAGAAGTTACTCCGTTCAATGGAAAAAATGAATTTTCTCATTGGGAAACAGATAATAAAGAAAGAGCACCTGAAGAATTAAAGATATCAGATTTTACAAAAGAAGATACTTTTTATACTTCAACAGGAGAAGAAATTAAATATACCAATGGTTTTGATTTATCTGCCAAGTTTGAAGGAAAAGCTTTGAAAGAATCAGGAAAGTATTACATAATGCTTGATGTTTATGGCGCTACATTAGATGGTAAAAGAAAAATACTAATAGAAAGTAAAAAAGAAGAATTTAAAACAATCGATTTAACAAAATATACTCCAGTAAGAAAAGGATATACTTTTAAAGGTTGGGATTTAAATGGGAAAACAGTTAAATCTATTGATTCTAGTGCTTTTGCAAAAGATGTTTTAGTTAATTTAAAAGCTACATATACTAAAGATACTTTTGAAGGTGATGGAATTGTATTAATATTAAATGCTAATGGTGGTACAATAGAAGGTAAAGAAACAAATAAATATGATTATATAGGTATTAAAGGTAATTCGGGAGCAACTATGTCACTTTTACCTTATATTCCAGTAAGAAAAGGATATACTTTTAATGGTTGGAATACTAAAAAAGATGGAAGTGGAGAAGACTATAAGTATGTTTATTGGAGAATATGGGATAAAGATGAAGAAACAGACAAGAAATTTGATAAGGATACTTTGATAAAAGAAGAATCAGGTTATGAAAGATATAAAAATGTAACTTTATATGCTTCTTGGACTAAGCAAAATGATACAGTAAAGGAAATAAAAAGTGATGGTAATACAAAAGCAAGTGTTGTTTTTGATAAAGAGGTTAGTAAAAGTTATGTGTTAGATATTAAACCAATGGAAATTAAGAAATCCTTAATGGAAAAAAATGTTAAATATCTACTAGATATAAATATATTAGAAAATGGTCAAATAATTAAAATCAATAATACTAAGATGAAGATAAAAGTTGCTTTACCTGAAGATTTAAAAGGGTATAAAAAATATGAAGTTGTTTATATTTTGAATGGTGAAATAAATGAAACTATACCCGCTAAAGTTGAAAATGGATATATAGTATTTGAAACATCTCATTTAAGTCAATATGGAGTGATTGCAAAAGACAAAATGGTTATAGAAAATCCTAAAACAGGGGATAATGTTATGGTGAATTTTGCAACAGCTATTTTATCAATAATAGGTCTTAGTGGAATGTCAATTTTCATTTATAAAAGCAAGCAAACCAATTAGAATTAGAACTAGACTTTTCTAGTTTTTTTCTTTAGAATACATAATTATATTTTTTGTATATTAATTTTTAAACAATTCATGCTATAATTAATGTAGGAGGAAAAAATATGAAAGATTTATTAAAGAAAGTATTCTTAATGTCACTGGTATCATCAATTTTGTTTTTTGTATTTGGACTATTATTATTCTTACAAGCAGATGCAGTTATTAAAACAGTCTCAGTTATGATTGGAATTATATTAGTTGGACTTGGAGTAGTTCCTATTGTTAATTATTTCAAGACAAGAAATGCAGGATTCTTTTCTAGTACTGGACTTTTATATGGGATCTTTAGCGTAGTTGCTGGATTTATCATACTATTTAATAGTGATATCTTAGCTACTATTATTCCAATATTGTCTGGTGTTTGGGTAATAATTAATAGTGTCAATAAAATTCAAATATCAATGGAGCTAAGAGATGAAAAAGTTGATTTTTGGATAGTTAGCTTTATATTTTCGTTGCTTATGCTAGTTGTAGGTGCATTCTTAATTATAAATCCGTTAAAGAGTTCATTATATGTTACTCAAACTATTGGTATAGTAATAATGGTTTATGCTGCACTTGATATAATTGATACTATTGTTATTAAAGTAAAAGCTAAAAAAGTTGCTAAAGATATTTCTGATAGTATAATTGAAGTAGAGATTAAATAATATGAAACTAGTAGTATCTTCTAAATTAAATAAGAATACTATAGATATTAATAATTATAATAAAAAAGAATTAACCTCAAATATGAGTGTTAATCTTTTTATATCTTCTTCAATTAATTCTAAAAAGGATATTATACACTCTTTTAAAAAAATTAGGTCTATAAAGAAATATACTGATAAGAAAAATATTGTAATAAAAAATATATATGTTTTTGATAATCCTTTAATAGATGAGTTAAGAGCTGTTATAACGGCACTTGATATAGATGATATAGAAAAACGATATAGGTTTATTTATGACTATGTATGTTCTTATCTTGATAATGAATTTAAAGCTAAAAATATATGTGATTTTAAAAATGGTATATGTATTTCTAGAAGAAATTTTAAGAAGGATCCTAAAAATTATCCACTCATTTATGGCTGTTGTTTTACTAAGGGTAGGGTATGTCCTAACTTAATTAATTATAGTTGTAGTATTAAATGTTTATCTTGTAAGTTATTTACTTGTAGATATCTTACTAAAAAGCATATAAAATATAGGATAAATGATATATTACTTTTAAAGTTATTCTTTAACTTAAGACAAAAAGAGGTAATATCTAATCAACTTTTTACTGATGAAGATGAATTCATCGAAATACTTATGAAAAAAAAGAGTCTCATTTAAATGAGGCTCTATTTAATTGTGAATGGATTTGATAATGTTCCGTCACCTGAAGAATATTCTACTGTACTATTTATGTATGCGCTTGGCAATGCAATATAATTATATGAAACATTCTCAATTGTTTCTGTTGCTAGGTTTGCAGCTTTAGGTGTTGGAATTAAGTCTTTACCAATTGCCCATACACTACTTGAATTATTGTTAAGTGCATTTGCTGTCCACAAAAATTTTCCTGATGCATAGCTTAATAAATAGTTATTACTGTATGCAGTAGTGCCTATAGTTATATCTTGCGTAGAAGTTGAAATGGTAGATGGGTATAAAAATTCGCTTAGAGTTAAAAGACCAATTTTTCCAGACCAGATGTATTCATTTTCTTGCACTAATGCTTCTGTATATTTAGCATTTGTTTTAACAGTTCCTATATTAAAATTGTGCTCAACTATTATATTTTTTAATTCATCATTTAGTGAATTGTAGTAATCATTATTTAAATAGGTTAATAAGGTACTATCATTTTCTACACTACCTGTTATGTCTCCATTTGTAAATGATTCCTTTGCGTTCCACGCATTACAACCGTTAGTTAAATCTGTACAATATGTACTATTTTCTGCTGTTCTATTTGAATTTGTATCAAATTCTTTATTAATTGAAGTATCAAGTTTTACAATTTTAATTGTATGATCAGCTTCTACCGATACAATTCTCCATGTATCATTGCCTATTTTTATGTAATTACTTGCACCATCTCCTATATAAGAGTATTTTTTAGATTCAGTAGTGTTTTCATAAAAACCACTTCCACTAGTTGATAAGTAATCTGTTGTTATTTTGTGCCATAAATATTTATCAGCGGCTCTTAAATTTGCTTTTCCTTGTAAAGTAATCTTTTGCGATAGAATTGAATAACCAACTGCCATAAATAAACTTGCTACTACTATGGTAGATAAAACAACAATTTTTTTCTTACTGATACTTTTTCTTCGTCTCATATAAACACCTCTATTTTTATTTACATTATTATATTAACATATTTTAATCCTTTTTAGCAAAAAAAAGCATATTTTTTAGGAAAATTTATTTATATATGTAAATATATTTATATACAAAATTTGTCGAAATATGTTGAACGAAAAAAATGAAAGGTTTTGTCGAATTTGTATAAAAGTTAAAAAATATAGTCTATATTAAATATGCGAGGTGATTAGTTGTTGAATATCGATATAGAATACAAAAGGGGGATATTATTTGTAAGACTTGATGGAATACTTAATGAAAAGACCTCTTGTATACTAGAGGATGCATTAAAAAGTGTTGTTCATAAAGCGGGGATAAAATATGTACTTATTAATTTTGAAAAACTTTATGAACTTGATAAAAGTGGAATATCTACAATAATTAAAAGTTATAATGAATGTTTAAAGGATAATGGTAAATTAATGATATGTGGTTGTAATAACGTTATTAAATTAAAAATAGAACATAGTGAATTAATTAAGTATGCACAATCTACTGCGAATGAATTATGTGCATTTAATATAGTAAATATTTAAGGAGGCAATATGAAAGAGTCTATTTTAGATTATGAAAAAATGGTTTATAGTATTATTTCTAAGTATAGCTATAATAAAAATGATTTAGAAGATTTATATCAAGTTGGGATGATTGCACTATCTCACGCTTGTGATAACTTTAAGGAAGGCTATAATACTAAATTTTCTAGTTATGCACATTTATATATTAAAGGAGAAATTTTAAAATATATAAGAGAAAATAGATTAGTTAAGGTTAATAAAGATTATATAAAGTTAAATAGTCTTATTTCAAAAACTAGAGAAGCTTTAACTCAAAAGTATATGAGAGAACCAACTATTTCTGAGATTTCTTTGTTTTTAGAAGTACCTGTTGAGGTTTTAAATGATGCGATACTTGCAAATGATTATGTAAAAAGTCTTGATTATACTCTAAATGATGAAGGAAGAGAAATGGATTTATATGATTCGGTTGGCTATAACGAAAAAGAATATGATCCTATGATACTTGATTTAAGGAATGAAATAGAAAAATTAGATCCAGAAGATAGAAAATTAATTAATCTAAGATATTATCAAGATAAGAGTCAACAAGAAACTTCCAGGGAACTTGGTATAAATCAAGTTCAGGTATCACGTAGAGAAAATAAAATTTTGGTAAAACTAAATCAAAAACTTGCTTCTTAAAGAATTAATTTAAATATTAGTTCTTTTTTTGTATAAAATCTTAATTTTTTCTAAAAATATAATTGGGTGATTATATGGACAAAAAGAAATATCAGAAAATAGTTGATAAGCATAAAGCAACAGAGTCTAGAGGGCTTAATTTATTAATAGCTTTTGTAGTTGGTGGTATAGTTGGAGCTTTGGGACAATTTTTAATTGAATTTTATTCTTATTATTTAAATATATCTACTAAGGATGCTTCTGTTTTTATGATAGTTACACTTATATTTTTTGCGACTTTATTCACTGCGCTTGGTTTTTTTGATAAATGGGTTACATTTGCAAAATGTGGGCTTATAATTCCAATTACTGGTTTTGCACATTCTATGGCAAGTGCTGGTATTGAATATAAAAAAGATGGACCTATATATGGACTTGGTTCTAACTTATTTAAATTATCAGGCTCAGTTATATTATATGGAATTGTTTCTGCGTGGGCATTTGGACTTATAAGATACTTATTATTAGGAGGTGCATAATGACTTATAAATACAATAATGTTTATTTAGATGAAGTATCAACTGTAGTTGGTCCATATGAAGCAAAAGGACCCCTTGGTAATAAGTTTGATAAGAGCTATAAGGATTTATATAATGGGGAAAAGACTTGGGAACAGGCAGAAGCACATCTTTTAGAGGAGAGTATAGATATATTACTTAATAAAAGCAATAAGAAATCTTCTGAAATTGATTTAATAATATCGGGAGATTTACTTAATCAAGTTACTTCTTCTAGTTATGGAGTTTTAAAGTATAATAGACCATTTCTTGGAGTTTATAGTGCATGTGCATCTAGTGTTGAAGGTATTATTATAGGATCATCTATGATTGATTCTAAAAAAATAGATAATTGTGTTGTTTCTACTTCATCTCATAATATGTCAAGTGAAAAGCAATTTAGAAATCCTACTGAGTATGGAGCACCTAAACCTAAAACTGCGACTTTTACTTCAACTGGTGGTGCTAGTGTATTATTAACTAATAAAAAAACTAAAATAAAGGTTGAATCTTCTACAATAGGAACAGTTGTTGATATGGAACAAAATGATCCTTTAAATATGGGTGCGGTAATGGCAGGAGCGGCAGCCTTAACGATTTATCAACATTTAACAGATTTAAATAGAGATCCTTCTTATTATGATTTAATATTAACGGGGGATCTTGGAATGTATGGAAAAGAGATACTTATTGATTATATGAAGAGTGAATATGATATAGATATTAGTAAAAATTATAATGATACTGGCACAATGCTATATGACTTTAAAAAACAAAAAGAAGTAAATGCGGGTGGATCTGGTCCTGTTTGTTGTCCATTAGTATGCTATTCAAGTATTATTCCTATGTTAAAAAACAAAAAAATAAATAGGGTTTTGATTGTTGCAACTGGGGCTCTTTTTTCTCCTACTAATGTTTTTCAACATAAAAATATAAATTCAATTAGCCATGCAGTTGTTTTGGAGGTTTCAAAGTGATATATATATATTCTTTTATATTTTGTGGATTAATTTGTTTAATAGCTCAAATAATTCTTGATAATACTAAACTATCAGCGGGACATATTACTTCTATATTTGTAGTAGTTGGTGCATTCCTTGATTCATTTAGCTTATATGATAAGATTATTTCTGTTGTTGGAGGAGGAGCATTAGTTCCAATTACTAGTTTTGGGCATTCACTTATACATGGGGCACTAGAGAAAGCACAAGACTTTGGAGTAATTGGGCTTTTAATGGGAATGTTTGATTTAACTGCATCTGGTATTACTTCAGCAATTATTTTTACATTTATATTTAGTTTATTCTTTCAAGCAAAAGATTAAGGGCTTTATTAGGCTCTTTTTTTGTTTATAAAGAATTTAAAAAAATAAAAAAACATGTTAACAAATATTTATTTGTTTTAATATAATTAAAATGCAACAAAAAGCTAAGGCGATTAAATGTATAAAACTTATAAATTTAGATTGCATCAAAATTATTTAAAAGTTAGAGTGTGGGAATATTGGAATCGGTTTGACTACTTCCAATAAAAATTTTAATTTTTATTCTTTTTTTCTATATAAGAAAGAGTGCTTTAAAAAGCAAAACAATGAAGGCAATTAAAATTTAGAAAAAATTTATTAGATGTAATGTTTATTGATTTTCAAAATAGACAAGAACTTTTATTCATGATATACTAATTGGGAAATAATGGATGTGGTTATATGAATTATACATTAAAGATAAATGACTTTGAAGGTCCACTAGATTTACTTTTACATCTAATCAAAGAAGCAAGAATGAGTATATTTGATTTTAGTGTAGAAGAGATAGTAAAAAGCTATTTGGATTATATAAATAAAATGCAAGAAATAAATTTAACTATCGCAAGTAGTTATTTAGTTATGGCAAGTGAATTAATTGAATTAAAATCTAGAGAGTTGCTTCCTAAACATGAAGAAGAGGAAGAAGAAGAGGATTTAAAAGAGAATTTAGTTAATCGCTTAGCTGAATATCAAAGATATAAAGAAATTACTAGTGAGTTTAAAACATTAGAAGCATTAAGACAAGAAGTTTATACAAAACTTCCTGAGGATTATAATTCTTATAAAGATGATGTTATAATAGAGGAGTCTAATTATACTGTAGATGACTTAGTTGATGCATTTGAAAAGTTTTTGGAAAGACAAAAAGAAAATGTTGTGTTAGAAACGAAAGTTACAAAAAAAGAAATATCTATTGAAGATAGAAGAGTTGAAATAAGAAAGATTTTGAAGAATAAAAAAAGAGCAAGTTTTTTTGAGTTTTTTGAAGTTATGAATAGGGAGTATTTAGTAGTTACTTTTTTAGCTATATTAGAGATGGTAAGAAAGCATGAAATAAATATTACTCAAGAGAATAATTTTGATGATATTATTTGCGAGGTGGCATAATGATTGAAGATAATATGGAAACTAATGAAGCTATATTAGAGGGTATGTTGTTTGTAGTTGGTGAAGATGGACTTACTATAAATCAGATAGAGGATGTATTAGAGTTAGATAATGAAGAAGCAAAAAGGCTAATTATTTCTTTAAAAGAAAAATATGAGTCTAATGATAGAGGTATTAGAATAAACTATCTTGGAAATACTTTTAAACTTACTACAAAAAGCGAACATAAGGAATATTATCAAAAACTTATAGAAAACCCTGAGACTAATACATTATCACAGGCGGCATTAGAGACATTAGCTATTATTGTTTATAATGAACCTATTACTAGACTTATGGTAGATGAGATAAGGGGAGTAAGCAGTAGAGATATGATTAGAAAATTGGTTGCTAAAGGATTTGTAAAGGAAGTTGGTAGAAGCGATATGCCTGGTAGACCAATACTTTATAAGACTACTAGTGAGTTTTTGGATTACTTTGGTCTTGCTTCGCGTGATGATTTGCCTAAATTTGAAATGAATTTAGAAAAAACTATAGAAAATGTTGATTTATATAATTCAAAATATACTGAAGAAGAAAACAATGTGTAGTATTTAAGGGTGTGTATGTATGGAAAAAAAGATTTTTGCCCAGGGTTTATGTGGAAAAAAACTATTTATAATTTACGTTATTGGTAGTATTTTTGGTTGTTATTATGAACAAATACTAAATTTCGTGAGGCATCTTATAAAAAATGGTGATATTTTTTGGGAAGCAAGAAAAGGAGTAATTTATGGTCCTTTTTCTCCAATATATGGAGCAGGAGCAGTTATTATGTGCTATCTTCTTTTAAGAAAAAAACTTAGTAATGCACAGGTATTTTTATATAGTGCTTTAATAGGTGGAGGGTTTGAATATTTAATAAGTCTTTGCCAGGAAGTTTTTACTCATACAAAATCTTGGGATTATTCGGGTAAATTTTTAAATATTGATGGAAGAACAACTATACCATTTATGTTAGTATGGGGTCTTTTAGGATTTCTAATTGTAAAGGTTGTTTATCCATTTTTATCTAAAAAAATAGAAAGTATTCCGTATGTAGTTGGTGAAAAATGCTTTGCAGTATTACTAATATTTATGTGTTTAAATATGTTTGTTTCTTGGACTGCGATAATTAGACAGTCTCTTAGAAGAGATGGAGTACCTCCTTATACTATATTAGATAAGGTTTATGATAAGTATTATACAAATGAGAGGCTTGCGAGGGCTTTTCCTAATATGAGGTTTAAATAATATGATAGGAATAATTGGTATAGTTTTAATTTTTATAGGTTTTTTAATTTCAATGATATTATGGTTTACATCAAAAAAAAATCATAACACTCCATCTTTTAAAAAAAATAATGGAAAATATGCAATACTTATACCAGCAAGAAATGAATCAAAAGTTATTGAGGATTTACTTATAAGTATTGAAAATCAAACAAGGAAGATTAAAGCAGGAGATGTTTATGTAATTGTTGAGGATAAAAATGATCCTACTGTTTCAATTGTTCATAAGCATAAAATGAAAATTGTTTTTAAAAAGGATTTATCTCTTAAGCGAAAAGGATATGCTTTAAATGATGCGGTTGTAGAAATTTTAGATAGTGGAAAAAAATATGATGCTTATTTTATAATGGATGCAGATAATGTTTTAGATGTTAATTTTATTAAGAACATGGAAAAAAGTATTAATGAAGGATATGATATTGGAATAGGGTATAGGAATTGTAAAAATGGAAATGATTCAGTAGTGGCTGCTGCTTCAGCACTTACTTTTTCAATGATAAATGAATTTAGTAATAGAAAAAAACTAAGTGATACTAGAACACTAACTATTTCCGGAACTGGTTTTTATATTAGAGGAGAAGTGTTAGAAAATTTAGGCGGATATCCATTTCATTCTTTAACAGAAGATTATGAACTTACTTTGTACGCCGTTTTAAATAATCTTACAACTACTTATAATTGTGATGCTAAATTTTATGATGAACAACCTATTTTATATTCTAAGAGTATTACTCAAAGAACTAGATGGATAAAAGGATACTTTGAGGCCAGAAGAAAGTATGTTAGAAGTATTAGGGGCTCTATTACGAAAAATGATAAGAATTTTGCTTCTAAGCTTACTGAAGTAATTGGTGTAAAGCAGTATATTTTAATGGTAATAGGTGCTGTTTTATATTTAATATCTAAATTTGCTGATATTGTAATTAAGGCAGATGTTTTTAGTAACATTATTAGGATAGTTCTTTTTAGCTTGTTAATATATATGGCACTTGTTATATTTACAGCAATATTGTTTATTTTAGAAGAAGGAAAGTTAAATTTATCTCGTAAAATGAAAATTAAAGCATTATTTTTTAATCCAATATTTTTGGCAGGGTATGTTAGATGTGCAGTTATAGCATTATTTAATAAAAATTTGGGTTGGGAAGTAATTGAACATGATAGGAATTTAGAAAAAAGTAATGTACAATTATGACACAATTGTGTTATAATTGATTCATGCCTGCGTGGTGGAATGGTAGACGCGTTGGACTCAAAATCCAATGGTAGCAATACCGTGTCGGTTCAAGTCCGACCGCAGGCACCAGATTGATAGGAAACTCGAACTATAAAAGGTTCGAGTTTTAAAATACTTAATTTTATGCTTAGGTATTTATAAAATTAAAATGATTATGTCAATTTAGAAAACACACTTGCATAATGACATAATCATTATGCGTGTGATTTTATATTTGTTAGTTAAATAATCCGTGAAGTGTGATATAATTTTATCAAACGGGAGCTGATTTAATTATGGAATATGTAAAGACTTCTTTACCATACGTTGTTTCTATTTTCACTGCATGGTTAGCATATAAAGAAGCAACAAAAAAATACAAATTAGAATTAGATAAACTAGAAAGAAATCATAAAAACGAATTAGAAAAATTGTTAAAACAGCATGAGATAGATATTGAAAATTTAAAAGAAAAGCACAAATTGGAAATGGAAATGAAAGATAAAGAATATAAACATGAAATTGAAATGCAAAAACTAAAAAGTCAATCAACAATTGATGAAAAAAGCAAAGAACTAGAAGGTAATGTTCTTTACGGGGTAATGGGAGATGTTTTTAAAGATGTAATCAGTGGCAAAATTTCGCTAGAACAATTAGAAAAGTTGCAAAAGAAATTCCCTTCAAAATAAAACAATTAGATTTAGACTTTTTGATGATTTGGAAAGGTAATATATGGTGATAAAATGGAAGTTTTAAAAATTATAGAAGAAAGAAGAAGTATTAGAAATTTTAAAAATGATAATGTTAATAGAGAATTAATTGAAGATATATTAAATTGTGGAAGATTAGCCCCATCTGCTAAAAATAAACAACCTTGGTATTTTGTTGTTTTAACAAAAGAAACAAAAAACAGGGTTGCGGATATGATGATTAATTATACGTTAAAAAGCAAAAAATCAGAAGAAAGAGCAATATATGGATTTAATAGTAGTGTTAATCCTACAGCTAACGTAATCAAACAAGCACCTATATTGATTTTAATATTTAGAGAAAAAGATAATAATTGGATAGTCGGTGATAATTTATCTATTGGAGCTTGTGTAGAAAATATGTGTTTAAGAGCAACGGATTTAGGTATCGGTACATTATGGATAAGAGATATAGTTTATGTAGCAGATGAAGTGGCTAAGATGCTAGGACATGAAGATATGGAATTAAATTGCGCTGTATCAATAGGCTACCCAAATGAATTCCCTAAACAAAGACCTAGAAAAAAATTAAATGATATTGTGGAGTGGTATAATGAATAATGAAGTATTTAATTTTTATAAGCAGACTAGTTTATATACTGATTTAGGTTTATATAAAAATTTTATGAAGAATCTTCCTGATGATATTAACGACTTGTGTATTCTTCAAAGAAAACAAATTATTCATCCAGTAGCATTTGATATTCCTAACATTAGAAAACAATCTAATTGTTTTTGGGGTGATATGACGAAAGTTCCAATTACTAGATTAGATTATGAAGATGACTTGTTTCCAACAGCAATAAGTATGATAAGTGAATTGTTACGAAAAGATAAAATATATAGTGTAAATAGAAAAGCAGAGGATAAAATAAATGTTACATGCAGGGGAGAAGCAATATTACTTGCTGCAACATTAAAAGCAAAAGGTTATTCTGCACGAGTAAGAAGTGGTTTTGCTCCTTATATAAAATATGATGGCGTTAGTTATGATCATTGGATTACAGAATATTATGATGAAATTAAACAAAGATGGGTATTAGTAGATGCTGATGAACATTGTCCAGACCATGAAATAGGGTTTGATTTAAACGATATTCCTAGAAATAAATTTATATTTGGTGCTGAAGCATATTTAGGCATGAGAACTGGAAAATATAAAACAGAAGAAATTTATTATGCTTCTGATCCTGCAACATTAGGTTTAAAAGCAAGTATTCGCGGATTATTTTATGATTTTCATTCTTTAATGAATGATGAAATAATATTTTTACACTTACCTAAATATATACAAGATAAAAATTTTGAATTAAATGAAGAAGAATATATTGAATTAGATAATTTAGCAGAATTATTATTAGAACCTGATAAAAATTTTGATAAAATATTAGATATATGGAACAATAAATCAAAATTTAGAATTATGTCGGGTGCTTTAAACAGCTAAAACTATTGATAAAATAATCTAATATTGATATAATTTAGTTAGTTAATTTTATTACTAACTATTTTTCTTTCCTAAAAGTTGCTGTACTTCTTTCTTTAGGACACCATTAAAGATTTATTCGAACTAGAAATAGTTCGTTTTTTCTTGTTTAAAAATATGGTGACCGAAAAGCGACTGGAAAGCGACCGAAAACTAGAAATCCTAAAAAATAACTTTTTAACAATATCAATAATTTATGCTATTACTAGTATGTAAGCGAGAAAACTTGCATAAAATAAAAAAGAGAGACATTCGATTCCACAAGTGAATGTCGCCTAATGCTGAAGAGTGTCTATTTTTTTATTGTTAACACCAGTAAGGTAGAAAGTAACAAAATGATACAATGAGCTTTAGAACTTTTATTATAAAAGTCTTAGTTTTTATTTTTATCTACTTCCTTTCTTTCTCAAGATTGGAGGACGCCACTCACATCAAATGTTCCTATTAAAATTATATAATAAGTAAATTCATAAAACAGGCGAACAGGTGATTCGTTTTTGTTAAATTTTGAAATATTACATTTATATTTTATTCAAAATTGTTATGAAAAGTATGTAACATTTGTAAAACAAAAAAGCAACAAAATAGGATAAAATACTTTTTTTTATGGGTAATTATTAATAATAAATATTTTGAAATAGTTAATAATAATAATGGTGAATTACTATGTATTACATTAATTATTTTTTTATATATTCTTTTTTAGGTTATTTATATGAATGCTTTTTAGGGCTTATTAAAGATGATAAGGTGGGCAGTGGTATATTATATGGACCAGTTACTCCTGTTTATGGAGTTGGAGCTTTACTTATACTAATTGTGTCTAAGTTTATATTTGGCTTTTTTAAATTATCTATTCTTATAGAATCCATTATTATAGCAATTATTATGGCAAGTATACTTACTGTTGTTGAACTTGTTGCGGGTTTATTAATTGAGAAAATATTTAAGGTTGTTTTTTGGGACTACAGTAAATTTAGATTTCATATGGGCAAGTATATAGCACTTGAAGTTACATTTGTTTGGATTGTTGGGACATTTTTAGTTATATATCTTATAAACCCTATTATTAATAGTTTTGTTTATTATATACCTAGTACAGTTACATATTTTTTTATAATTCTTTTTATAATTGATTTTTTTGTTACTCTTAAGCGTGGAAAGGTGCATAGATAGTTTTACAAAAAATATTAAATATGTTATCATTTTCTTAGGAAGAGTGTTAGTATGAAAAAATGTGTTATTGTTTATAACCCAAATAGTGGTAAAAAAATTAAGAAAGATTTTTTAGCTGCTTTTATAGATATTTTATTAGAACGTGAATATGTACCAGAAATTATTTTTTCAAAATACAAAGGACATATTACAAAAATAGTAAGTGAACTTGATAATCCTGATTTAGTTATATCTATTGGTGGAGATGGAACTTTTAATGAGTCTATGACTGGTAATTTAAAAAGGGCTAATAGACTTTTGCTTGCACATATACCAGTTGGTACTACCAATGATATAGGCGCAATGTTTGGATATGGTAAGGATATTATTGAAAACTTGAAAATGCTTTTAGATGGCGAAGAAAAAAACATTGATATTTGTACTATAAATGATAGACCATTTGTGTATGTTGCGGGTTTTGGGAAATTTATGAATGTACCTTATGAAACTAGTAGAGACTTAAAGAAAAAGTATGGACATATGGCGTATTTGATTGAAGGTTTTAAAGAATTAAATCAATCTACTAAATTATACGATATTACATATTGGGTAGATGGTGAAGAGTATAATGGATTGTATTCATTTGTTAGTATTTCTAATGCGACTAGAATTGCTGGATTTAATGATTTTATTAAAGATGTTAAATTAGATGATGATAAGTTTGAGGTTTTACTTTGTAATATAACAAGAAAGCAAGATATAATTAAAAGTCTTTATTATTTAACTAAGAGTGACATAACCAAAGTCCCTGGGTTTTATTTTCACAAAGTTAATAAAATGAAAATCAGATTTAATGATTCGCAAAAGATTAATTGGTGTATTGATGGGGAAGAATTAAATGATGATAGTAGAGAATTTGAAATAAATGTTTTAAAAAATGTTAGACTTTTGATACCAAAGAAAAATATAAAGAATCTTTTTATTGATGAGTAGGTGAGTTTTATTTATGGATTACAAATTAAATGATGAAGAAATTTTAAAAAAGTATAAAGACATGACAAGAGAAGAGGTTTTAAATCTTTTTGGAGAAGATGAAGAACTTATAAAATGGGAGTTAAATAATGGTACGTTTAGCTATGATAGGTTAAGAGAAATATGTAGTAAATCCTCTAATTCTTTAGAAGAGGCGAAAACAAAAGAAATATTACTCACCTCTAGACTTACTAAGTGCGAAGCATACAATCTTTTTGAAAGAGATTCTACAAAGCAAATGGAGTTTGCATCATTAGAAGCTATAAAGGAAAAAGCAGAAGAGGGTAGACTTACTTATGATGAATTAAAGAGTCTTTGTGATAATATTAGTACTAGTGATGCAAAAAATGCAGTACACAATATTATGAATAATAAAATTAAATAAAAAAAATAATCCCATGTTTAACATGGGATTTATTAATTATTTACTCTCTTTTATATAACCAGCTATTCCAAGCTTAGTTATAATAAAATCTTCTTCTCTAGCACCAATTATTCTTCTTGATATAGATGGCTCTTCTCCTTTTTCAATAAATATAACGGTAGGGGTTCCTGTTATATTATATAAGTTTTCAACCTTAGTATTTTCTTCTTCACTTAGTTTAGAAAGGTTGATTTGTTTAGCTGTTAAATTATATTTTTTTAATACTTTTTTAAAAATAGGATTAAATTCTTCACAGTTATGACATCCATCTTGGGCAATTTCTAATATAAATGTTTCTTTATTATTTAATGCTTTTTCTAACTCATTATAACTAATTTCTTGAAGTGGATTTTTTTCACAGCCAGCTAGTAATATAATACCTATTATTATTAAAGAGATTTTAGTAATTTTTTTCATGTATAACACCTCATAAATATATTAACACATTTATAGTTATTCCTCAATTATTTTTGATTATGTTATTGTAAAAGACTGTTAAATTGGTTATAATAGTACCAGATAGTAAAGGAGAGATTTTTTATGAATGTTGTTATATATAATCAACAAGACAATATAATAAATGGCTTAAATATAGAAATTTCTAAAGCTATTAAGGGTGAGTTTAAAGTCGAAGATATAATTAAAACTTTTTCTAATTATTTTTTTTCAAGAATGATATTAGATGTAACTGCACTTGATAATTATAATGATATTAAAAATTATCAAAAATTATCAATTGGACTTCCAACAGATAAAATAATTTTACTTATTCCATCTGGAACAGAAGCATCTAGCAATATATTTTTATCTAGATTAATATCTTTAGGATATTATAATTTTACTACTAATTTAGATGGGGTACAATATTTGATGCAACATCCAAATTCTTATAGAGATGTAGCACATTTACACCAAATACAAGAAACACCAATATCATTAAGTAGTGAGGTTACTGCTGGTAGAAAGATGATACTTGGTATTAAAAATATTACTGAAGGAGCAGGTGCTACTACATTAACTTATTTATTATATAAAGAGCTTAGTGATAATTATGGGGTTAATACTATGGCAATAGAAGTAAATAAAAGAGATTTTATATACTTTGGTGATAAAAGACTTTTATCTACTACAAAAGCAGATTTACCTACAGTATTATTAAAAAATCAAGCTTGTGATATAATCTTAGTAGATCTTAATGATAGTGATGGAGCATTATGTACTGATGTTTTATATTTGGTTGAACCTTCTATTATAAAACTTGGTAAGTTAATAGGTAGAGATAGAGGAATACTACAAAGATTAAATGGTAAAAAAGTTATATTAAATAAAACTCTTATTACTAAATCAGATGTAAAAGAATTTGAAAAAGAGTCTAAATTAAATGTATTTTTTACTATGCCACCTATTAATGATAGGAAAAGAGAAGAATGGATATTACAATTATTGGCTAAGCTACATATTATTAATTATGAAACTAAAAAAGATGATATTTAGTTTAGTTGAAATTTAGTTTATTAAAATTTAGTTAAATTATTGACAAGCAAATTAAATGTTGATATATTTATTATAGATTTAGGAGGAATTAAAAATGACAAATTTATTTCAAATAATGGCTAATGTAGATGATGGTTGTGGAGGCCTTCTAGCAGTAGTTCAATTTATTAGAAGAGGAGTTTTCCCTGTAATTCAAATTGGTATTCCTATTTTACTTATTTTAATGGGAACAATTGATTTAGGTAAAGCTGTTATGTCTAACGATGATAAAGAGATTAAAGGAGCAACTGGAAAACTTATTAAAAGAGCAATTGCAGCAGTAGCGGTATTCTTTGTTGTTACAATAGTTTCTGTTGTTATGGGATGGCTTGGTAAGACAGATGTTGGTGGTCAAAACGGATGGTCTCAGTGTTGGGATAAGGCAGCATAGGTTATTAATTCAATAAAGATGTTTATACATCTTTTTTTTGTTGCCAATTTTTGATTTATGTTGTATCATAATTTTGTAAAGTAAAAAGGAGTTTTATGATATGAAAAATTTGGATGAACGTACTAAAAAAATGCTGTTTCTTGTAGTAGGTATTACTGCACTTTTAATTGTTATAATAATAGTGGCTCTTGTTGTTGGTAAAATCAAGAATTCATCGTTAACTTATGAACAAATTGAAGATAAGATGACTGAAGCAGCAAAAAGTTATTATGCTTCAAGAAATGAACAATTACCTATTAATGAAACTGAAGAGATTGAGGTTAATGCTTCTCTTTTAGTAAGTTCTGGTTATATGAAGGAATTGTCAAAAATTCAAAAAGATAAATCGGTAGCATGCGAAGGTAAAGTTGTTGTAACAAAATCTGGAGAATATTATAATTATTCACCATATTTAAATTGTGGTGATAAATACACTACAACTTATTTATATGAAAAAGTTATGTCTGGAGTTGTCTCAAAAGATGATGGGCTTTATAAAACTGAACAATATTCAAAAAAAGGCAAACAGACTATATATGTTTATAGAGGGGACTTTGTAAATAACTTTGTTTCAATTGATGATGTTTTGTGGAGAATCGTTAAAGTAAATCCCGATTTTAGTTTGATGCTTATTCAAGAATATGTTGATAAAGATAATGGATATAGAGATTCATGGGATAACAGGTATAATGCTGAAAAAGGGTATAATGATGGTATTAATGATTATTATAAGAGCATAATTAGAAATGCTATTAAAAACTATTATTTATCTGATAGGCTATCAAACAGTTTCAAATCAAAATTGGTAGCAACGCCTATTTGCGTTGGATTGAGAAAAGACAATGACACTTCTAAAGATGGTAAGATTGAGTGTTCAACAACTATTGAGGGAGACTATTTGTCTTTACTTACTGCATATGATTTTATGAATGCTAGTTTATCTTCAACTTGCAAAACAATTGTTGACAACAATTGCAATAATTATAATTATTTGTCTACTTATCCTAAGACATTTTGGCTTTTAACGGCCTCATCTGATACTACTTTCCAAGGGTACAGATACTCATCTGGAATTTCTAAAACTAGACTATCTTCAACTGCATCAGCAAGATTGGTTGCGAATATTACTAAAAACTCTGTATATGTAAAGGGAAGTGGTACTGAGACTGACCCATATATTATAAAATAATGTAAAATTTATATAACAATAGAAAATATTACTTTTTCTATTGTTATTTTTATGTTATAATGTTTATATAAGTATTAGACTAAGGAATGAGGCGTTTTTATGAAATTTAATAAAAGAAATATATTATTTATTTTATCATTTATTTTTGTAGCATGTTTTAATGTGGACTATGTATATGCTGATTGTGTATACTCTTTTATAGATCATCATGCTAATAGTGGTACACTTAATGTGTCTTTAAAAGGAAAAAATAGCGTTGAAGTAAAGTTTGATGGAAGTGGAGCTCATTATTGTGGGACTGGCTGTGATTCGGCGTCGCTTTCAATATTTACGATTGAAGACTCTAAACTTTATTGTCCAAAAAAAGCATATTTTTGTTATGATGGTAGTAAAAATATGCTCGTTGATTCTCCTAATAAATGCGTTGATAATCCTGCAACCGTTTCATTAAGTAAATATTCTGGACCAGATACTGAAATGTATATTCCACAGGAAAACGCTAATGGTATAGTACTTTGTTCCAAGGGCGGAATTAATATGGCTAATGCAAATGATGTAAAATTAAAACAATATGAAAATCAAATAGCAAGTTATCTTAATACTCCTCCTACGGATGTTTCAAAAATTAATGAGATTTCTTCTGGAATTAGTTCTATCAATGATTATGCAAAATACTGTAATCAAAATGGCTTTAAAGAAAAAAAATTTGATGAAAGGTTAAAAACCTTAAATACGCAAATGACACAAGTTACTGAAACTATGTATAAAAATAAGAGTATAACCGATTCCGATTATTCTAATACACTTTCTGCTATAAATAAAGCTTTTTCGCTAGGACAGATATCTGTGGCTACTAGTGATACAATTTATGATTGTAAAGGACTGCTTGATCAAGATTTACAACTTATAATTGAGTATGCATTAACGACGATTCAAATAGTTGTTCCTATTTTACTTATTATATTTGTAACTATTGATTTTGCAACTGTTGTAATTTCTCCGGGTAAAAAAGACGAAGATGCTATGAAAAAAGCAATTTCCAGAGCTATAAAAAGAGCCATTGCTGCTATTGCAGTGTTCTTTATACCTTTAATTGTTAAACTTCTATTGTCTTGGGCCGGCATTACTGATACTTGTGGGCTTTAGTTTGGAGGTGCTTTAATGATATTAATGTTTGATTCTGTGGGTTGGTTTAACAATCTATTAAGACCATTTTTCGGTGGCATTGATTATCTTGTTTATACTTTGCTTGGCTGGGTTATAGAAGGAATATTTAATCTTTCTTCTATATTTGCTAGCAAAGATGTAACCGAGATTATTTATACACGTATTTATACTGTATTAGCAATATTTATGGTCTTTAAATTAACTTTTTCATTTATTAAATATGTGGTTAGTCCAGATACTATGGTTGATAAAGAACAAGGAGTGGGCAAAATTATTGCAAGGACTTTGACAATGCTTGCTATTTTAATTATATTACCAACAATATTCTTTAAATCTGATATTTTTCCTGGTCAAAATGCTCCAATTTTGACAATGTTTCAAAATGGAGTTATTAAAACTCTACCTAAAGTTATTCTTGGAATATCAGATGATAATGGAAATACAACTACTACCGCAAAAGAAAATGGAAATGTAATGGCATTGAATATGCTTAGCAGCTTATATTACCCAAATGAATGCAAAGATGCTGCAGTTTGTGATAGTGATAATAAACTTACTAGTTTATCGGGGTTTTCAACCTCACTTAATATGACTGATACTAATTCATCATATGTTTATTATTATATGTGGCCACTTACCACACTTTGTGGGATAATTTTAGTTTTTATACTTGTTGGAATTGCAGTTGATGTTGCAATAAGGGTTTTTAAACTTATGATATTACAAATGATTGCACCAATTCCTGTTATGACATATATTGATCCGAAGTCTTCTAAAGATGGGGCATTTAATTCATGGATTAAAACATTTACAACTACCTATCTTGATATATTTATTAAACTTGGTACAGTATATTTATTATTATTACTTGTTAAGGAATTCTTTTCTGGAAAATTATTTGGAAATGTTTATAAAACATTAGGTTTTGCGTCGGGCAATTTTGTGATGATATTTTTGATTATAGGTTTGTTTCAGTTTGCAAAGCAAGCACCTAAATTTATTAAAGATGCATTAGGTATAAAAGATAGTGGAGGCGGAAGTTTTATGGGAAAAGCTCTATCTGGTATGGCTGGTGCGGCTGCCGGATTTGCAGGTGGACTTGCTACTGGAGGCCTTTCAGGTGGACTTTCAGGTATTATGACTGGTGCAAGTTCTGGATTGGCTGGTAAACCTGGTCAGGCCTTTGCACAAGTTAGAGATGAACAAGCTAAATTACTTGGTAAAACGCCAGGTGGTATTAAAGGTAAACTTCAAAATCAAGCAATGCAACGTTCTGTTATGAAACACACTGGATTAAGCAAAGATAAGCTAAATGAATTGAAAAATGCTAAACTGACTGCAGATGATGAATTGGCAATTGCTGAAGCAGACTATGCTAATGGTAAAATTGATGCATCAGCTTTAACTGATGCAAGAAAAAAGGCTGGTACTGCCAATTCAGCATATGAAAGTGCTAACTCTCTTGCAAAACAAATTGGTTTGAAGCCTGGTTTTATGCAAGAAAACAAAGTTCATGGCAATGCTTATATTGCTGCGGCAAGAGTTAGAAAAAATATAGATGCAACTGCTTCCTCTGTTAAAGGTAAAATTAATGATCTTCCATCTACGCAATGGATTAAAGGTAAGGCAACTGATATATCTAATATTCCTTCTAATGTTCGTCATTCTATAGATTCGGCAAGGTATGGAGAAGCTGCCGCTGCTGATTTGTCAGTTGAGAGACAACAGGTTAAAGAAGACTTGAATGAATATAAAGAGTCATTTCGAGGGGGTATTGGTAATAAGCCTGATGCTAAAAATCAAGAATTTTTGCGTACAAGTTTAAAGAATGATAAAAAAGCACTACGTGATGATCGAAAAGATTTCAAAAATAATAAATAATGGGAGATGTGATAATAGATGAATGGTTATTTAATTCCTGCTAATGCAAATAGAGGGAAACTTATATTTGGCTTTTTTAGACCAGTTGATTTGATTGTTTTTGGAATAGGCGTTGCTACAACGTTTATACTGCTTTTAATTTTTCAAAATGATATGTCTAATTTATCGGTGGCACTTGGGGTTTTATCGCCAGCTTTAATTACTGGATTTTTAGTACTTCCAGTGCCAAATCAACATAATATAATGGTTGTTATAGCTAATATTTATAATTTTTTCTTTGTAGATAGGAGAAGATATGTATGGAAGGGTTGGTGTTGTCTAGATGGCAAAGAAGATGAGTAGTAAGTATACTGAAGATTGGGTACCAGTTAGAGATATAGTAAATGGTACAATTTTGTTAGAAAACAAGCTGGTTGTTACTGGCGTAAAAGTTATGCCACGTAATATATTTATACTTGATGAGCAGTCTCAAGCAAATATAATGACTGGGTTGAAGAATTTTTATAATCAATTAGATTTTGAATTTTGGTTGGTATGTGCAGATAGGCCAGTTGATATAACAGTTTATTTGTCACAGCTTCAACTTTTATATAATGAAACACAGCAGCCTGCAATAAGAAAGTTGATTATGGAGGATATAAATAAAGGAAATAATTTTATTAACAATAATGTCGTTGATACTGAATACTATATTCTATTTAAAGAAAAAAATCCTGATCTTATGCAAAAAAAAGTTAGACTACTTATAAATGGTCTTTCTGGATGTGGTCTTGTCGCAAGTCAAACAACTAATGAAGATCTTAGAGTAGTTCTTGATAACTTCTTAAATGGTGGAGTTACAACAGAATTTGGAACGGTGGTGGCACTATGAGTAAAATGAAATTTAAATCACAAATTGCACCTAAAGGATTACAATTTAATCCAAGCGACTTCTTTATTAGTGATAAATATGCAACATTACTAACAGTCGTTTCATATCCGAAGTTCATATCACCAGGATATTTATCTACTCTTACTACAATGGCTGGCATTAAGGTTGTAATTAAACATATTCCTGTACCTTTCTCTACGATTTCTAAGATGCTTAATAAACAAATTGCAGAGTTAAAAGCAAATTATCAAAATGAAAAAGATAGAACTATACAGGAGCGTATCAGAATTGACTATGAATCACTAGAATATTTTGTTTCTATGCTTGCATCTAGTCAATCTAGAATCTTTGATTTTCAAATGCATATTATGGTAACTGCTAATACTAAAGAAGAACTTGAAATGAAGAAAACTAATGTTAAAAACTACTTGGATGCAATGGAGTTAAGAGCTGTTTCACTTAGATTTGAACAAGAAAAAGTGTTAAAATCTATTTTACCAATATTCCCTAAACAAGATATTGAAGATAGGATTGGTACTCCAATTCCATCTATTACAATGGCTGCAATGTATCCATTTATATTTGATAGTATTAAAGATCCTGGATTATCTACACTTTTAGGTGTTGATTTCTCTGGGGGTGTTATATTATTTAATCAATTCTTATATAAAATTAAAAAAGAGAATAATAGAAATAATGCTAACATGATTTTACTTGGTACATCTGGTTCTGGTAAATCAACAGCAGCTAAATTGTTACTTCGTGTACA